>ERZ500997.446-NODE-446-length-11769-cov-6.351204_pt1 | contig 11769 bp, 7 predicted proteins | sample MGYA00248826_ERZ500997 | MGnify/ENA primary metagenome ERZ500997 (study PRJEB25958, sample SAMN03398524) | human skin metagenome | study: EMG produced TPA metagenomics assembly of the Human Skin Microbiome Metagenome (human skin metagenome) data set.
AAAGTATTTATAAGATTATATATGATGTGCATGTGTGTGTATATGATTGTTGTATAAAAAAAACAAACAATATGAATATGAATTTGAACATTAAAATGTGATGATGTTGATTGAAAAAAAAGAAAAGAAAAAGAAATCAAATTAGTGTAATCAAATACAAAAATGCATATGAATATATCAATGAATAAATGAATGAAAAAAAAGAATGGATTAATGTAACATTTTGGTCAATTTACTAATCGATCTGGTTTTTTTACCTTTTCTTGATCCAACAATTATTCCTCCTTTTCTATTATTATTACTAATATTGTTGTTTGGCACACTATTTGTATTATTTATTGCTAAACCCATTATACCATTATTATTATCTAAAGTTTGATTATTATTATTATTATTATTATTATTACTGATCGATTGATAGAATCGTGCATCATATTTAGAATATTTTATGGCCATTGAATCATGATCATTTGAATGATTCAATGATCCAATCAAAGGTAGATCATTATTGGATTGATTTTGTTCCAAACTGCCAACACCGCTGATTGTTGTAGCCACAAACGAATCGATTAATTGTACAATTTCTTTATGACCACAATTTAATGCAACATCTTTAGCATTTCGGCCATAAAAATCTCGATGTGAAATATCGCAACCAGCTTGCAATAGATATACACAGGTTTCATAATGACCTTGTTGTGCGGCCACAAGTAATGGCGATGCACCTTGAGTCGATGATATTGGATTGACTATAGCGCCGGATTCAATCAATAATCGAACCACTTCAATATGACCATTCCAAGCACACATATGTAGAGGCGTTCTACCTTCAGCATCGATGGCGTCAATATTCGTACCAAGTTTTATTAAACAATCAACTAACGTATATGTACCTTGCCAGGCTGCAACATGCAAAGCGGTTCGTCCTTCAAGATCTTTGATTTCTAAATCAACACCAAATCGAACTAAAAATTCAATCGTTTTAACTGCCGTTTCTAGATATTCTTCTGGTCCATTTTTGTACAATGCGGCAAGATTGAAAAACGGTGGTCCTTTTTGTTCCAAGGTGCTGTGTGTGAATGCAACGACACAATAAATTATTGATCGTCCATCAGCATCTTTATAATTCACATCGGCACCTTTAAGGATCAATAATTGAGCCAAATCAAGGTAATAGGATAAAATTGCAATTCTTAACGGTGAATTACCACTATGAGCTATAAGATTTATCGATTTTGGTGTAATCAATGGTTCGCATACTTCGAAATTATTCTTAGCAACAGCCTCATGTAAGGCGAGTTTTCCCGATTTATCTTGTGTATGAATCAATTTATCGCCACCAAATTCCACAAGAACTTCAACAGTTTCAAGCGAACCATTAGCAGCGGCCATATGTAATGCAGTTTGACCATTATTGTCTCGATGCATTTCATCACAACCAACAGTAAGCAATAAACTTATTGTCTGCCCCCAGGTTTTCGGTTCATTAGCAGCAAAATGCAATAATGATCGACCAGTTTCGTCAATAAAATCCGTATGCGATCCCCAATACATAAGTAATTTGATAATTTCTGGTGAACAATTGACTAAAATGGCATGTAAAATTGGTGGCATTGAATATCGATCCAATAGTTCGACATCAGCATCATTTTCCAATAATAACTCACACATGTCAAACGAATGTTGCATTAATGCCAAAATCAATGATGAATATCCCCATTGTGGATCACAAACAGCATTAACATCGGCATTAAATTCAAGAAACAATTCGACCAATTTCATGTTGCCTTTTTTAATCGCCCAATACATTGGCGTTTTACCATTGATGAAATTTTGATTGATTATGACATTTCCATAACGGCTTAGAATGCTACGCAATGCTTTTAGATCACATAGATGCATTGCTTGTTCAAATTTTTGATATAATTTGTTTAGATATTCTTTTGATATTTCTGTTTTACTTAAATCTTGATCATCGACAAGAGGATTTTGTTGTTCATCACCATCACTGTCAACAAGACAATCATCATCGATTGCCATCGGTAAACATTGTTTAGTTTTACAATCTTTCAATGAATTTGATGTAGTACTTTCCAACTGGTTTGTTGAATTAATAAACGAACTACTATGATGATGATCATTTGGAACTAATGTTGAATCAAATTTTGTTGATAATTTTCCATGATATTTTTTATCATTACTATGATCTTGTTCAAATGAATTAGTTTTCGGTAAGTTTTTATCATTATTATTAAATTTTTCAATATGACTGTAATCAGTTTCGGCATAAATGCCTGGTGTTTGAAGTTCAAATAGTTTATTATTTGAATTTGACGATACTTGTGCTTGTCCACTGGTTGTTCCCATTTGTGAATCCGAACGATCTCTTTCATATAACATATCATCCGAAATATCATTTATTGAATCATCATTATCTTGAATGTATTTATTACTAATAGCCAATGCTATCTGTCGATTTTTTGCCACTTGTTCGCTAAGATTCATCATAAATAAATGTGATTGTTCGGCATCGGGAAAATATGATCGACAAATGAATCGTGCTGTACAATGTTTGATATCGCTTAACCATTCAAATAGACTGCCATGTATTAATTTGATTGATTCATTATTATCGGCAAATAAAATCAAATGATGTGCAGCCAAAACATCTAATATTTGTCTCAATGTATCTTCTGTACATTGAAGTTTGGTGATGAGATCAGCAATCGATACTTTGAATGAATTAATTCGTTCTATCGATGAGAATATTGTTTTGAATTCATTTTCCCATTTGGAATTATTATTAAACATATTAGTGAATAGAGCCAAATAAAGACCATTCAATGTGGCACCAACAAAATCTAATTGTTGAACATCGAAAATTTTTTGTACAATACAATCAATCAAAATCTTGACGTACAAAATCGAACCATTACTTTTATGAACAATTTTATTCAACAAATGTTTTGATGTTGATGATGATTGTGATGATTCGTTTGATGTTGTCGGTGTTTGTAGTTTTGTTTGATGTTTGCAAAGATAACCCATTATATCGTTATAGACATTGGATTTTTTTATATCATCAATGACAATTTTACGTGCACCGGAAAACATTTTCGTTATTCCACGATAACGTTTTGGTCTTGCCGTTATTATTACATGTAGCCAATTAGGTAATGCATATAAATTGCTAGCAACTAAATCACAAATATCTGGACGTAAATCAATCGAATCGATTAATAATAGATAACGTTTCGATTGTAATTGATACTTATTTACAATGGTCATATCTTTTGCAAAACTATTCAATAATTTAAGTAAATTTTCACGAAAATTAACATTATAATTAGTTATGGTGTTTGTATTGTTAGGTGATTTTGATGATGATGATGATAATGATGATTTTTGAACATTGAATGTTTCCTGAATTTGTTGATCAAAATAATGAATGAAATCATTTGGTGTTGATGAGGTAAATTTACAAAAAAATGACATCAAAACACGACTTTGAAAACGTTTTGTTTGACTGAGCAATTGCATAAGAAATGTTTTGCCACTACCGGCTTGACCGAATATTACGGTAACATTTTTAATTGTAGGTTGCTGTTGGGATGATGATTGTGGTTGATTATGCTGTTGTTGTTGATGTTGACCAACTGAATTATTTCCATTGGAAATGTCAAGAATTTTTTCAATTTTATTAAAAAACCAATCACGCCATATAATGTCATCATCATTACGAATTTGTTGAAGATTTGTTTCTAATTCGGAATCAGATACAGGCGTATCGGTTGATTGTAATGGTGGTGGTGGTTGTTCAGGAGGTTTTACTATTTGAGCTCGATTATCATCGGATGATGATATTGGAAAACTATTGTCAGCCATTTTATATGTGTATAGACACAAATTATGTAGCGCAAATAAATGTAGATTGTTTTTAGTTTTGTTAAACAAACAAAAAAAAAATTGAACGAGAGAATTCAAAATGAAGATAATGAATGTTTATAATGTGTGATACGTGAGAAACAATTATTTAAAATTGAACAACAAAGAAAAATTCAGATTGAATGTAATTTTTTTTAATGATAAGAATAATGTCATTTCAATTGTGATAATCGATTAATTGATTTAGGATTCATATTCTTCATCTTCATTTGTAACATTTAAGCTATCCTGAGCAAGGGCGGCATTTTGCATTTGTAACCATTCTTGTTGTTCAATTAATGCTTGTTCTTGACGAGCTTTAGCAAATAATTCTTGTTGTTGTCGAAGTAATTCTTCTTCAGGTATACCTAAATGTTCCAAACGTGTTGATTGTCGTCGTCGTTTACCTTTACAATCATTCATAACAGATTCGGCATCGGATTTATAATTAGAAAAACCAAGTCGATCAAGTGCTGATAGAACATGTTCAGCTGACATTGTTTTTTTCTGTTGACTTTCACATATTAAATTTGCTTCTGTGGTTATTTTATGAATGAACTCTGAACAACATTGTAATATAAATTCTCTAGAATCATTGGCTACACGAATATCAGGTACGATTTCTTTGATTAATTTATTAATTGCCGCACGCGGTATCGTAAGTTCATCATCATCTTTATCGTTTGAGGCCATTTGATGTAATCGAATATGATATGGTAGAATTTTTCATCAATAATCAATTTGCACAATTATCATAGATTCATTCGAAACGATGAATTATCAATGTTTGAAAATTTTCTCGATAAAACAATGTCGCTGAATGAAATGATTTATCCATCCAATTGGTCGATTCAAACACAGATTAATCGTTGTTTTTTTCTGTTTTTACTGCCAAACAAACCGAAACCGTAGAAAAACTAAATCTAAATGGAATTGAATTTAAAAATATCGACGATTCGCATTAAAATTAATTTTTTTTAACAATCACAAACAAAATAAAAAAAAAATAGTAAAATTTTGAGTCGCGATATCACACACTCGCCATCGATTATTGGAACCTCGCAAGACATTTATTTTCCTCGTTTTTATTCTTTTTCTCGCTCGCTTTACGAACGGACTGTACACAGAGGATAGGATAACAGAAATTCCACACTTTAAATTTTTTAAATTCTAAAATTTTATTTTATTTTTTGAGAAAAACAGTTAATAAATTCCAAAAACAAATAAAAATAAAAACTAAATCAAAGTAATTTTTCTTTTGCATCTTTATCGGATGTTTGGACTAGATAAAATATGGCCTCATCTTTGAGAAAACTACAGAGGAAAAAAAACAAGAATTAATGATTAAATACATTTTTTTTCGATAATAAAAACAACAATCAGGATTACCTGTACCAGAAAAATGGAAAAAATACTGTAGCAAAATGCCAAATGGAATGTGCATCAAATGTGTAGAATATCGGTGCAAAATCAAACAATTCCAACACCAAACAGATGTTGACGAATGCTAAACTAAGAAAACATTTTCGAATGTGTTTACGATGAAAGCGATTAATAAAACACCAGACTAGCCATAAAATTGTACTTGTGATACCTGTGGATTATATTTTCAAAATTAGCTAAAATAAAATTTTTTGCAAAAAAAACAACATACCAGTCATAATATTGATTTTCATATTATAACCATAATCGAATCGTTGATACATTCGAATTAAATGAAATATGTAAAAACCAATGAAAGGTATAGCCAAGGAAAACTGAATTTTTTTGACCTTTAGGTTGAACATTTCGGTGATCATTTTAATAGTTATCGTATATAGTAAATAAATCACAATTAAGTAGGCTGAAAAGTAATCTAATTTCTAGTGAAAAGAAAACAAATTTAGCTTTTGAATAAACAGTCTAATTTAAAAAAACTAAACCTCAGTTAACGGTGTTTCACGAGCATGGAATACCATCGACCAAAACCAAGCGTTCATCGAGATGAATGCTTGTATTCTCCATAAATTATAAAATGGATCATTTGAATATTCACCGAAAATTCGATAATCCTTCCAACAGTATAAATTTGTTGCCAAATTACCGATGGAAAAAATGAATGATGCCGGCTCTTGGATTCCATACAATCTATAAAATGTCCACTGTACAAATTTTGGGGAATTAAAAAAAAAATATATCAAAATTTTCATGAAATCATACTTTTCCATAAAATTGTGGAACAGAATGAACATTCTCATCATTCTGTAATCGATCAATTGTTTGCCATTGTGCTTGTAATTGACATTCGGATTGGCAATCCCATCCGAATAGTTTTAAATATATCGGTTGTCTTGATTCAAATTGTGTCAATAAATTTGGTTCCGAACAATTATTTCGAACACAATCGATGAAAAAATATTGAAACAATCGTAATCGATCACCGAAAGATGCTTGAGCTATATTCATTAAATATCATTAATACTATGTTAAAATCATATTAAAAAATTACCAAAGTCAAATAAAAATATTGCTAAAATGATGATCAATGACTTATCGATCATGGCTATATTTAAAAATGATTCTGGGTGATTAAATTAAAAAACATTGCACTAAATTTCCAAATAATTTATTAAATTATTTACAAATGATTTTTTTTGCATAATGATCCGGAAAGTTTTCGGGAACTGTTTTTGTTTCGATAAGAAATTTTCCGATTCCAATCTTTTCATGTCAAAGGCCGTCTGGTCGAACAAAATTAATCATTACACGCGTTTTTATTTTTGAAATATTTTTTCAAATCCAAAAATGTCAACCAATTCAGAAACCGATTGTATCGAATCTCGAGTTATTGATTTTCTCGAAAATGCTATCTCTTCGACGAATGAAAGTGAAAAAGTATCATTCCTAAATCAGGCTCAAGAATTAGTCATCCATAATGATATTTTGGATAATTTTCTTGATGAAATTCTTGGATTTCAAAATGATAAATTCTCTGAAGTTCGTAAATTTGTTGCTGGTTTTATCGAAGCGATCTGTAAAAAAGATCCGGATTTTTTTCCTAAAATTATTGTCAATTTAAGCCTTATGTTAGCCGATGAAGTTCCCAATGTTTTGAAACGTGTAATTCAGGCTTTAACTCAATTGTATAAAATATTTTTACCATGGATTGCTACGGCCAAAGTAAATGAAGAGGCTGAATCGACTGGCGTTGTTTGGAATCAGATTAAAAATCAAGTTTTCTCGCTGATCGATCTAACCGAAAACGATGGTGTTCGTACACAGTGTGTCAAATTTATCGAAATGGTAATTGTTTGTCAGACCAGACGTGATAACTTTTCCAAAGAAGTGGATTTTTCCTTAGATCAAATCGTCAACGTAGATAAAAAACTAATCGACATTGATGCATTGGAAGATGAAGCAAAACAATTGTTTGAACAATTAATCAATTTTCAATCAAAAATTCATATTTCTAGCGTAAATTTAATGGCCACAATGCAAAGTTTATCGTTGATTGCAAGACAACGTTCACGTTTGTTTTTCGACAAAGTTGTCTTATCGTTTGAAGCACTGAGTACGAATCTACCTCCAACATTAGCTAAGTCGCAAGTTAATTCTGTAAACAAACAATTGAAACTTTTAATGTTAATGTTGTTCAAACATCCTTACATTCAATTCTCAAAATATCAATCAAAAATAACGCAAACATTGTTGAATATTGGCGTAAAACAAAGTGAAATAAATCGTTCTATTCAGGATTGTAAAAAACGTGGTATCAAAATCGAGGCCAGCAACAATAATATTGCGAATGAACCGAAACGAATCAAAATCGAAATCGATGAAGATGATGAAGAAATGGAAAATAATAATGGAAATCAAGCACAGGAAAATGAACAACCAAAATTCAATTTGGATACTAGTCTTCATGATTTGTCCCGGAAATTCTCTCGATATGATGCTATTAAAGCTGCCGATATAACAGCCAAAGATCTAATTGGCCGTTTAAATAATCCAAATATTATCTGTGATTTAGTTCTTACATCATTACATTTATTGCCTGATGACTTGACGCCCGAAATGACTAATTTATTCAAAGATTTTTCATTCACGTTGAATGATCCGGCAACCATAGCAAAGAAAATAGCATTTTATTTTACCGGAATGGGTATTGGACCAGGAATCGATGAAGTTATTGCTAAATATATGAATCTATTCGAAACACAATATCATATGAAAATTGATAACGAAACAAATAAAAAAATTACGAGTATGGTTAAGAAATTGATAAGTCGTGAAATGAAAAATCAACAACAAAGTCATAATAAAGTTAAACTTGTACAATCAGGTAAAAAAATGACATCGGCCGTAAAAATTAAACAACTTAAATTGGAAGATATAACTAAACCATTAGAATTGAATGAAAAAATTCGTCATATGGAAAAATGTATTGGACGGATATTGGTATCAAATCAATCGGCTCAATTTTCTGCTAAACAATATGAAAATTATCGTAAAATAATTGGAAAATTGTCCTCCAATTTCGTTACGTTTGATTCATTAAAGTCATTGATTAAAGAATATATTTTTCAAGATATTCGTTCTCGATATGATATATTGTTCAATGCTTTATATTTAGAATATATTAATTGTAAATCACTACATAAATCAATGAAATCATATTCGGATTATTTGACTTGGATCATCGAAAGTGTACTGGATACATGCGAACAAAATGATATTGATTTTTTTCTACAAAAACTTTATTTAGAATCACCATTGCTTGATGAAAGAGCTATTGAAATGTTTAAGAATTTTGTACTTCATTCGGAAGATTTTGAATCATCATCAACTATATTAAGAATATTAGTTGAAAAAAGACCTGCTTATCGTCGAGAATTCCTCAATTGTTTATTACAGATTTGTATTGAAACAGAAAATCCTGAAATTCATCAATCATCATTGGCAATGATTATTGAAATTTATCAGAATTCTAAATTCAATCTAAAAGAAACGGCCGAATCATTTGCATTAGAATGTTTGAATCTATTGAAAAATGATACTTATGGTCCGAATGTATTCGGTTCAAAAGAACCGATTCCCTGGAATGATGAGGCAATTAAAGTTGTATTAGCTGTTTATCTAAAATTATTACCTCTTAATCAAAAATTGATACATGAATTACCGAATGTATATGTAGCCACAAATGCTCATATTAAACGTATTATTCTGCGATTAATTCAAGAACCAATTCAAGATATCGATATGAATTCAACGGAAATAATAAAATTTGTTCAGAATGGTTTTATTGAGGGTGCAGAGATTATTGTTTCACGTGTGATACATATACTTACGGATAAACAAAAACCAAGTCCAAAATTGGTTGCCTGTGTTAAGGATTTATATCAGAAACAGAAACGTGTTACCGATGTTCGTTTCTTAATTCCAGTACTCAGTGGATTTTCAAAACGTGAAATTATCGAAATCCTACCACAACTAATAAAATTGAATCCAAATGTCATAAAAGAAGTGTTCAATAGAATACTCGTTTCACATGGTTAGTCTTTCGTACAATTATTTCCTGTTTATTTCTCAATTTAAAAAATTAATTTTTTCTTCTTTTTTGATTAGATCCATCGTATCAAAGTCCAATTTCACCTGCCGATCTCATGATTGCATTGCACAATATTGATCCATCCAAATGTGATTTGAAGACAATCATAAAAGGTAAATCATAAATCACATAAGAATATACCCTTTTCTTATTCTTTTTTTTCAAAATAGCCATACATTTATGTTTTGAAGAGAAATCATTGTTCACTGCCGAAGTTCTTGCTATTGTTATGCAAATGTTAAGTGAACAAAATCCATTACCAACATTATTGATGCGTACCGTTATACAAACATTAGGCCATTATCCAAGATTAATCAGTTTTGTTATGAATAACATTCTTCAACGTTTAATATTGAAACAAGTTTGGAATCAGAAAAAAGTATGGGAAGGTTTTATAAAATGTTGTCAACGAACATTACCACAAAGTTTTCCGGTACTATTACAATTACCACCAATTCAATTACAATCGGTATTTCAAACAAGTCCAGAAATTCGTCCATCATTGATTAATTATCTACAACAAATGAATGAACAACAAGTTGCATTAATACCACAATCATTATTGGATATAATATTATCATCTGAATATGATATGAATGCTAATAATAATCAAATGCATGATTCGGATGGCTATCGACCACCACCACCATCACAACAACAACCAATCGAATCAATAACCGATATTGTTGATTCTTAATTTATAATTTTGACAAAAAAATTATAATTGTAAAATGAATGATTCTTTTATTTTTTTTTCAAAAATTAATTATTAAAAAAATACGTTTTTTTTGTGTTGGGATTTTTTTGTTTGTTACAAATCTTTTTTTGTATTGTTTTCAATACATCAAAATATGAAAATTAAAAAAAAAAAATTTCGATTTCATCGATCCATTCACAAATCACATTCATCTTGTTTGAGCATCATAAGCTTTTTGAAATTTTGAATCGAATAAAAAAAATCATTTGATCGTCGTTGTATACATAATACATCCAATGTATTTGATGTAACAACGGCGATGATGATGATGATGACCTAAAGGATGCCATGATCAGTTTGTACAAAATATATGTGTGTGTGTTTGTTTGTTTGTTTGTATTTATGTATGTAAGAAGAAACCAGGTATTTCTAGAAAAACTAGAATTTTGTTATTTTTTTAGGGTAAACAAGGACACATACATTTCTTTCAATTTGAATAGTAAAGTGACCGTCATCGACAAAAAAAAAGTGATCATAATCGTAACTTTTCAAAGTCATCATTTGTTATCATCTTGCTGTTGTTGTTGTGGATGTTCATATAAGAATGAATAAATAAATTTTACTTAAAACCTGAAATAGGGTTGTGAAATAGGTTTGGTTGTTTGGTAAGTTGGTCAACCAATCAGTATTCAGTAAGGGTTATTCTTTTTTGGTTTACAAAAAAAGTCATTATTTTTGCTTTGTTTTTGTTTGGTCGAAGGAAAATAAACCCGAAAAGGAAACGTTTCACATAATAAAATTGTGTGTGTGTGTGGAAATTTGTTGTGTAACAGGTGTGTGGATGGTTAATATCGAAGCCAAGGAAATACAAAGGAAAGAAGAAAAAACTAAAGAAAAAAAATAAAACATGAATGATTGATATTCAGGATGGGTTAATTATTTTTTGCTTTGTTTTTTTCCAGAAAAAAAACTATTTCTCTTTAATTCTGTTTTTTTCCTGGTTATTCATTCATTATTTCCTATTCCTGGTTTATTATCATTATCATTATTTCTGTCCTTTTTCTTGATTTTCGTTGGAAAAGTGATCATGACGATAACAACAACAAAAAAGTATTCAATAAATACTGAAATTAGCTTTAAAAGCATTATAAAGAATTTCTGTTTTGGTTTTGTTTCATTTCTCGGTCATCGAGGTCATCATGAGAAAACATTTTAGAAAAAAAAACACGGATGATGATGTATGTTATTCATAATGATTATCATTATCAACCTTAATAATAATCCTGTCGGTAATCATGATGATGAGGTCAGGTTATTTAAACGATGGAATTCATGAGGTAATCTCATCAAAGAGAGAAATAAAGAGAACGAAAGAAAATCAATTTTTTTTTTGTTTCCTTGTGTTGTGTTGTAAGTATATCGACAGAAGATCGACAGAATATAAACGGGGTAAAACAAAAAAAAAAACAAAATAAATAATAATAATTCAAGTTTCTATCATCTAAGAGTTATCATGAATGATGTATCAACCTGAATGATGTTCATGGTAAATTCTGTTCTA
>ERZ500997.447-NODE-447-length-11766-cov-5.149603_pt1 | contig 11766 bp, 12 predicted proteins | sample MGYA00248826_ERZ500997 | MGnify/ENA primary metagenome ERZ500997 (study PRJEB25958, sample SAMN03398524) | human skin metagenome | study: EMG produced TPA metagenomics assembly of the Human Skin Microbiome Metagenome (human skin metagenome) data set.
ATTGAAAATTTTATTTATAAATCCTTTATTCATTTATTTATTATTCAATCATATACAAATACAATAAAAGAAGAGAAGAGTAGAAAAATTGTTTTTAAATGTCAAAATTTTTCAAATATTTCATCAAATTTTGTTAGATTTTTTTAAATGTTTAGTATTTTTATAGGTATATAATTGAATAATAAAAATTCTTTCAAATCTAAATTTTTTTAAGCATATATTTTTTCTTTCGACAATTTTAATTTGTGAAAATAATCGGCGTGTGTGTGTGTGTTTAGGTAGGTAGAAAAAAACGATACGAATTACAAGTATATAGAAGTTTTTTCTTGTTTTTTGAGAATAATAAAAGATTAATTATATAGTAGTAATTATAAGAGAGAATAAAGTAAAGTACAATGTATGTATTTTGTTATGTAATGTGTGTGTGTGTGTGTGGATACAAATAATGATGAAAAAGGAGAGGGAAAAAATAAATGAGAGAGAGAGAAAAAACCAACATTATCATTCTGCAAAGAGAAAAAAAGTGAAGTATGTGATGTATCGAATTGAATTTTTTGTTTGTTTGTTTGGATATGGCCAAATGATGGGGTAGCCAAGTAAAGACGAATTGAATCAAAAATTTGTTATTATGTGGTTATTTTATCGATGAAAAAGGGAATCGATTCCTACACTTTAGACTTTTGAATATTTGTCAAAGATTAAGACGATGATAATGATAATGATGATGACGATGATGATGATCATAAATTATTCAGGGAATAGAGCACATCGACCAATAATTTTAGATGGATTCGTTGATCAAATGAAAACTGCTTTTCTTTTCAATTAATTATCATCCATTGCATCAGGCAGATCATATGGATTAATAATACCCGGTACAGATAATTGTCGTTGTCGTTTTTCAGCTTCTTTTTTCTGAAGTTCAGCTAATCGTTCTTCTAAGAAAAGATCACTATCATCTTCACCAGCAAATTCCTAATGTCAACAACAAAAAATTAGTTTGAAAAAAAATTCATAATCAAAATCAAACATACCCGAATTTGGACAAGAAAATCACGTAAATGTTCTTTAAATGCTACCACATCTTGATTAAGATTGAAAAATCCTTGCACAGTTACCTGAATTTGAGCATCAGTCAGATGGCTAAAAGCACTTTTCAACAAACTTGATACAAAGTCTTTGACAAATTGTACATTATCATATTGTTGTGGTACACCAGCAGCAGCAGCATTAGCAACACCATTCTGAAGGGCTGGATTGAGTGGCGCAGTTATTTTATTCATATCGACAATTTCAAACATAAAAGCCAAAATCCGTGCCTGCATTGTTAATCCAGCCGAATGTGATGTATCCGTAACAACAGAAAACATGTGTTGCATAATATCTGTATAATATGTTTGATAGAAACAATTTTTCATTTCAGCTGGCTGTTGCATCATATTTTCCATCAATGTTAATAAGATTTTTAATCCAGTATCGGCAACATTACGCATTGTATGTTTCAATGCCCATATAATTGAATCTAATACCAATTTAAATTGATTAGGTAATGTGTTGAGTAGGGCACTAAAACAATGTGTAACAACTTGTTGCAATAATATATAAAAATTTATTCGATGTTCAGGATATTCTTCAAAATCTTTGTTGATCATTTCTAATGTACATTCAAATACGGCAACGAATATTGTTGGAACTTCTGGATTCATGTCATCCTATTTATTGATCAAAAGAAAAAATCAATTAATTAAAGAATTTCAACAAGAATGCAACAAACCGTTATTTTCTTTATGACAGTCGACATTGTTGAAAGAACTTCAGGTTCTCTAGCCGAAGGCACAGGACACATTTTATAATCATTAAGAATAGCTTCGAGAAGACTTTGAATAAATTGTTCCACAATAATATCCGAACGATCAATCCATTCATTGATTAATTTAAGAATTTCTTTTTTTAGACCTCGCATAGCACGTATAATCGGTTGTTTCATGACTTCTTCACCATTTTTAGCAATGGCAGCCGAAATATGTTGACTCATTACTTTATACAGGCTTAACATGTCCATATAGATGAATTTCAATTGTTGAATATATGCAAATCCCAATGCTTTACAGGCATGATAATTTGTTTTTATAATATTATCTAGTTGTTTTATCGCTATGTGATCAGTAAGAAAATCGACATTGATCGCTGCTTTACGAATTATATCATTCCAAACTTGATTTGGTAGTGTCATATAGTTTTGTATCAATTTTTCTTGAATTTTTTCATCGGTTTGTGCGCTTATCATATAGCCCACTGCTTCGTAAAATGTATGAATCTGTTCAGAGAAACAAAATAATTACAATCAAATCAATCTAGATGAACACAAAAACAAACCTGATGTGGTTCAAGTTGATTGATAACGGTGGCCATATTTTCCAATATTTCATCTATAAATGGCTGTACTTCGCCCGGTTGTATTGTAATAAAATGTCGTCGACATTTATTAGCAATTTTGATAAATGTATCACAAGCCATATCTTGTACACCATCGTGTGTTTCTGATTGACAAGATTAACGTTTTAATTGTGAGTAAAAAAAAAATTGAAAAAAATAATGAACTTACCATGCATAAATTCAAACAATTTATTAACAACTGTTTTCAAAAATTTCCAATATGCTCGAAGAAAACGTGGATATTGTCCCACTACATACATAATATTCGAAGCAATAATAGCTTTGTTATCTTTACCACGCTTTTGTTCACATAAACCCAATAATTCTTTGATAACAGTGACTAGAAATTTTCTCTCTTCTTCTTCTAACATAGCACCCGATATTGATCCGATCGCCCAGCATAGCTAAATTTTGTGAGAACAAAAAAAAAATTAAATGACAATTTTTTGTTGTTGTTGAATTCACTTACCGTGTTTAAATTTTTCCACGACCATTCAGAACCATCAACTTGTTTTTTAAGTTTTTCATTCATTATATTTTCCGTATCTTGTGAATTTAAATGTGTTAAATAGACCAATGTTTCACGCATATTGTTATATAATTGTATTGAATCAGTGTCTTTCATGAATTCGCGTACAACTTCACCCTGTTCATTTTCAACAACAAGTACTTCTTCTGGTTTGGCCATACGACCAATCATTATGTAACGAAGTTTGCTAAGCATTTCTTCGTAGATTAATCGACGCATTGGTATGGTTGACGATGCTACAACTCGATCATCTAATGGACATTCTTTGTACAATTGTTCCGTAAGTGATCCCCAATATTCTAAACAGATTTTGAACACTTCAACATCCTCCACTTGTGATATGACGATTAAATACATGACTGCCATTAATAATTGTTTACGCAAAGCTTCAGTTTCATATAACTGTCCACGTTTTTTCAATAATGTTGATAAAAACATGGCCAAATTTTGAACAAAATTTTGATTTTCTTCAATTCCAGTTTCATATAGATTTTTTAAATCTTCAGGATTCGGAAGAATCTATTTTTTTCAAACACAAACACACAAAAGCAATGACATTTAAATCAAGATGCAAATATAAACATTGAAATAAATACCTTATTTAATTGAAGCATGAATGTTTCAAACATTAAACAATAAACATCATCATACGAATCCACACCAATATTGGCTATCTCAGTCAAACATTTGAGGGTGATATTACGGAAAAGATCATATGGGAAAAACTAGATTGAACAACAACAACAAAAAAAGATTATTTAGAAATTCTTTTTTTTGTAAATAATACCTTAAATATCAATGCATTGATTAGTCCAGTTTCAAAAATATAACCCAAAGGAATCCAATTAAGAAACCTTAACAATGTTTCCAATGTACAATAGATTAATTTTTCATTTCGAGAATCATCTAATACATATTGACAAAGTGAAAAAACTTCACGAAAATGTTGACACATTGTATCTTTAAGATGTTTTGATTTTGCCTGTGTTAATTGGCCAGTGGAAAAATCAAAAAGCTCTTCACTGTTTTTTTTCAAAGAATAAATATAATGAATTGATGATTGAAAAAATAGTAAATCAAATGTTAAAACAAACCTTAATAATTTGAGAATAGTCATATTATTCATACATAATGTTTCACTTTTTTTACTGGAAGCACAAATATCCGATATAAAATTTGGCCATTTTTTGGGCCAATCTTGTTTCAAAATCTGTACCAATATCATATTCAATTTATTTAGATAAACTTTATCCTGTTCCATTGATATTGGATTGGTTGATGTTTTGATTATTAATGCAACAATGAATTTTTTAATATTTTCACATTGATTTTCTGGTATTATCTTCCATCTTGTTTTGATTAAATTTTCAAGTACTTGTAGGGCAAAATATTTTGTTTCCTTATTTTTCGCATATTCAAGTATACCATCTACACGTGTCCATGAATCTGGATGTTCTTTAAATCGGGTAAGAATTTCTTGGGCAATCTTTTGTGGTTGACCCTGAGTTGTATATAAACATTCGACAACCTGTTCTAATAGCTGTATATCGAATACACTTTTAAAATTCAATAATTGATTGGCACTTTCAACGGTTAATGTTTGATATTGATTTATGGCCGAAACCGTATTATTCGTTGTTGTTGCCGTATTATTCAACATTGTTATATGATTATTTGCTGTACCGTTCATTTGATTGACAATTGTTGAAGCCGATGTTGGTACAGTTGTTGTTTGAGATTGTGGTGGACAAAACATTGCCGACGAATCCATTGAATCCATATTTTTATTAATATGATAAAAAAAACCAAATTTCGATGATTTTCATGTATTCACACAAACACAAACACACAACAATAAAACAAAATCTAACAAACAAAAGAAAATTAAATTAATGACCTAATGATGATGTAATGCATTAAAAATTCGAATTTTTTTCTTTATTAAAAACTTACTTGGTGAAAATTCTTGAATTTTTTTTTCGTTTTTTCTCCCTTCTTCTGAACACACACGCACACACTTATTGATGCCTGGTATATTATAATGATAATGGTGCTGGATGATGATTATATAGTGTGTGTGTTATATGCTAATTTTTTCAATGTTGATATGATGTGAATCAAAGAAAAATGAAATGAAAAAACAACAACCGATTAATTTGATTTAACTAGATTGATTTTCTTTTCTGTTTTGGTGATGTTAGTGTGTGAAAAAAGAAACAAAATCATAGTAATAATAATAAGACATTTGTTTGATTTCAATATTCAATATTCAATCAACAACAACAACACAACAGAAAAAATGAAAAAATCAACAGCTCAATCAACACAACACGGAATGGAGAGAGAGAGAGAGGGAGAGAGAGCGTGTGTGTGTGTTAATAGGAAACAAGACCAAAATGACAATGTGTGTTTCAATATTTTGATGATGATAATGAAGGAATAAATCGATGAAATGTTTTTTTTTTGAATTTATAACATCATTGTCAATCAATGAATATTTTTTGGGGGGAGAGAATTATTTAAGAGAAAATAATCTTGGTATATGTTTGTATATGGTTTATATATTCTTAGTATATCATTTTTTAATCACCAAGACAATGGGCAATACACGAAAAAAAAACATACACACACTAAACACAAGCAAAACCACCACATACAACAAAACACATTTACACAGACAAAAAAAAGAAAGAAAGAATCCGAGGCAATGTGAAATCTTTATATTAGAAGATAGATATGTTATTGTGTGATGCCACCACCAAAATAAAAAAAAGAAGATAATTTTCTCCGTTTATTTTTTTTTCTTCTCATTCATTCATTTACCAACAACAACAACAATACCAACCATTGATAATGATGTTTTAGGAGAAAAGAATCATATTTTTGTTTTTTTTGTAACATTAAAAAATATATACTCAGCTAATAAACACCACGATGATGAACAAATAATAATAATGATGATGTTCAAAATGAAACAACGAAAGAAAGAAATAAAGACAAAAACAACATCGAATCGAATCGAATAAAAAAAAAATAAAGATATAAACGTTCGATGGCGGTTAGGTAGGCGGAGAATACCAAAAAAAAAAAACGTTGGTTATTGGATGAAACGAGTGAAGTTGTGGTAGTGGAATTCAAAATAGATGAAAAGAAACGAGGGTTCTCTGTTCGAAAATATGATATTTATGAATCACCCGAAATACTAGCAGCATATATTTTGAGTTTTGCATATTTGTTTGGATTCAAAAAAAAAAAAATTACTCCGCCCATCCATATTTACGTCATTGTTCATTCTCACTTTTGCTACTACCTTTTTTTTGAATGGAATTCTTTTGAAAAAAATTCGCGAATAAAATTGAAATTCTTTTTTTTTTTTTTTTTTTGTTTAAAATGCAAAAAACCCGCAAAAAAATATTTTTTTAAAAAAATTAGGATAAATGGTAAAACAAGTGATAAAATTGAAATGAAAAATTTGTTCAATCATATTATAGAATGTGTGACAGAAGTGTGAAAATTTTTAGTTGTTTATCATTTTAATAAAAATTTTTTGTTTCCTATTTTTATCTTTCTTCACGAAGCTTCAAACATCATAGAATGACGTTCAATATGAGCAATTCTGGCCATCAATGGTCCAAAAAACGAAATAGCCAATCCAATCATTAAAAATGGAATCATTTTCATTGGTACCTCTACAACGGTAAGATGTTTTGTTTGTTCATTATTAAGATCTTTTAATCCGGTAAAAAATCGAATAGCCCATTTGGCAAATAATTTTCCTAATGATCGTAATGCAAATAATGTCAATAATCCAATCACAAAACGACCAATAATAAATGGCATATCATTCAATGATGGTAATAAAATTTGATACAATTCATTCGAATGACTAGAATGATCACGTATAATGGCCAATTGATAATTAATCCATGAACCAATATAAACACCACCACTAGCTGATATTATTGATATTGTATCACCACGTGATGGTGATTGTTTATTCGATACAGGATATAATAATGATGATATTATCAATATGGCAGTAATAATCAATGGTGTAAATGAATTATGAATAAGAAACTGATCCGTAATGCTTAGAATTGGTAATACGAATGCCAATAGAATACAGGTAAGTGATAGACCAACCAATATATCCTTTTGGAAGAGAAAAAAATGAATAATTTCTATTTTCATTTTTAGGATTTGAACAACGAATAACTTACCAACACTGAATGCATTCCAAGATAAAGCCTTGAACAACATATCAATGTACACCAACAAATTGAACAAAATATAAATAATAATGGTGATATAATTTCATAACGATTATTTAATAATGAATATAATGTTAATGGTACCATTGCGGCTAACATTGCATGTGTTGATGGCATACCATATTCAAATGAATATTCTGGCTCTAAAATCAATATATTTGGACCGGATGGCCGTGGAATACGAAAAATTTCTTTCAATGCCTGGCCAGTATACATTAATATTGCCCAAATTAACATCAATTGACGACAAATAAATGAATCCAGATTCCAATATAGATATGAAAATGATAATGCATAAAATACTTCATAACCCAAACGTGCACCAAATGAAAATAGATAATACCATAGATAATTACGAATCAGATATTTTTTCTGTTTCGGTTGTTGATTAGTCGATGGGATTGAAGAATGAAATGAAGATTTTCTATTTCGATCATCATCTTGATCATCATCATGAATAATTTCTAGACCAAATAATTTTTGAAATCTTCCAACATGAATTGGATCATGTAATGAATAAATGGTTTGATATAGATATTTTAATTGCATTGTTTTTTGGTTTTTTTCAGTGATAATTTCTTTCTGTTTCCTTTATTCGTTATTGCACAGATAATTTTCGTCACCAGCAAAAAGAAAAAATTCGTTGTTAATTGATGACGATGATAATTTGTAATGGAATGTTGGATGTTTGCTTGTTGCTTGTTTTAATATTGGCTGATGAGTAAAGTCATTGATTGATTATTTTATGAATCATAATCATCATCCTTGATATAATTTGTTGTTATTGTTGTCTGCTTTTATTAGATTTTTATTAATGATCATCGATTGGGCTAAAAGCAAAAACAACAACAACAATAAATCCAAGTAAATGTATCACGGCCTTCCTCATCATCATCATCATCGATCACCACAACCCTCTTTTTTTCGTTGTTCAACAAGCATCTACGCCATCTAGTATCAGGTAAAATCAAATGAAAAAAATTCAAATTTTATTTTATTTAGTCAAAAGAAAATGTTGTTCAAAATTAATTCCATGTTAATATCGGTGCTGTTTGTTGATCACGTTTGTTTTTATGTTTTTTATTACTTTTGTTATTCATTTTTAAACGATTTTCATATAAAATTTCTGTAAATAATGATGATACATTTTGTCGTTGTTCGAAAATATTTTCAAAATATTTTAAACCAACATTATTTACGGCAGCTAATTCTTCAATCGATTCTAATGCTTGCTGCATTTGAATACGAATCTGATCGATCAATGTAATCATTGTTGTTGATGATGATGATTGAATTTGTCCAAAATTAACACGAATCAAATAACAACAACAACGTGATATTAATTCAATTTCCCAACGACGTTCCAATAATTTGGATAGTATTTCTAATAATTTTTGTATATAATAAAATGGTAATTGTAATAATGTTTCTTCAATTTCATTTGATGGTATTCGTTTCAGAATTTCCAACATAAAACGATATGGACATTCAGTTTGATAGATCATCATGTTTGGATTACATGATTCACGTGTTGGTGGTTTTTTCCCATCATTATCATCTTTTTTGGTACGATTTTCATATTGTTTCAATTGTTGTTGATAATGATTTAATTTTTCAATTTCTTCCAAATAAATATCGATACTTTCGATTAATCGTTCAATCGAGCGTACGGTATCGATTGTTTTTTTCTGTGCACGACCTGATTCTTGTTCCGAATTCGATGTTGTTATTGATTCACCCGGTACAATTGTATGCGATTCAAATTCTTTATTAAATTCTTTTTCATTTTCCAGCTCTTTTTCTTCTTCCAATATTAATGGTTCGTTAGTTTTTTCCCAAAAACGTATCGATTTATCATGTGATACAGTAACCATATATTTTCCATTTGGTGCAATTGCCATTGACCATATTTCACCATAATGTCCTTCTAATGTTGTTATTTTTTCAAATGTATCAGCATCCCACATTTTTATTCGATGATCTTTTGATGTTGTAAAAAATTGATGTGTCTTCGGCAAGAATTGTACACCAAGAATATTATCATCATGTGCAAATAATGATCGATGACAATCACCAAAATCCATACCCCATATTTTAATATTTTTATCTGATGAACCAGTTACAATCAGACGATTATCGGATGAAATATCCATACAAAGTACAGGTAATTTATGACCATAAAGTGATAGAAAAAATTTATGTGTATCACAAAAATATATTTTCACACAACTATTCAGCATTGCAACAGCGATAAATTTTGAATTTGGTGCAATTTTTGTACATATAACACCTTCTTCAACTGATAATGTACGTTCATGATTTATGGTTAAAATTCGATTTGATTGTTGAGGTTGTTGTTGTTGCTCTTGATCATCATTATCATTATCAATTATTAAATTGAATGACCAAAATTTGACCTGTTTATCTTCACTACCGGTAACAATACCAGTCAAATCGGGTAATAAATTCAATGACCATATTGGTCGACCATGACCATGACTATTATCATCATTATTATCATTGGCATCGATTGTTGATTGTATTTGTGCTGTTTGCAAACAAATTATTTGAATTTTACCCATTTTTGTTCCCAAAATTGCATGTTTATTTCCAGGTACAAATATCATACATAATGGATATTCATTATCATTATTATTGATTGTATTAATACAACGACAACTTGATTTATTCCATAATTTTATTGAATCACTACTTGCTGTCAGAATTGATTGACTATCTGAACTTATTGTTACTGTACGTATATCATTACGATGTCCAATTTGATTTATTATGGATATTTGTTTTGATTGTTTAATTTTTTGCAATTTATTCAATAATATTATTTGTTGATATTCAATTTGATTATTTGATAATAATAATGCTAAACGATATTCTTGTTCATCACTATCGATTGATCGAATAAATCGGATATCGATTGAACAAATTTTACCACAAGTTTTTATCGTATCTAAACGTTCAATTTCATCTGATAGGACAATATTTTCGTTGGTTTCTTTTATTTCTAAATCTTCATTTTCTTCCAATTCTTCTTCTTCTTCTTCACGACGACGTTTTTTTTCTTTACGAATACGTTTTTTCATTTTTACAGAAATTTCTTCATTTGAACGCAATTTAAATAATTCAAAAAAATTATCTTTACCATGACAAATGAGTAGATTTTCTGTTTGATCAACATAAATATTTGTTACTTTTTCCATACTTTTTCGCAAAATTGTACCGAAATTTTCAATTAAAATGAAATTATCATCATCAGCTTCTTCGATATCATCATCATTATCATTATTACCAAGTAATTGTAATCGTTTTAAACGTTTAGCTTGTAATTCGGCTGATTTTCGTTGAAAATTTTCTCGATCATTTTCATCAAATGTTAATTTCCAAACTTTTAATTCTGAATCTGAACCACCCGAAATGATTTCAGTATCATCACGTAGAAGAACAAAACTCCATACTTCAGTACGATGACCGACTATGGTACGAAAACAATGTTGTGTTTCAAGATTCCATAATTTTATAAATGTATCGGATGATGCTGATATCAGAATCCATGAATGTTGTTGCATAAATTCCACTTTATTTACAGGACCTTTATGGCCTTTCAGACGAAACAAACCAGATTGATTGACAACATCCCAAACAACAATTTCAGTATCCTTTCCACCTGATGCAATACGTAAACCATATGGATCGAATGCAATACATTGTACACAACCACGATGACCCGAAAATACCACTTTTAATCGACGTTGACAATTTTCTTGACAATCATAAACACGTATACAACCATTATGATGTCCACTACAAATTACCATACTTTTATCATTAAATGCCAAACATGATATCATTGAATTTTTCTCTGACTCATCATCATTAGTGAAACGTTCAATTTGTTGACAGGTTTTAAGATCCCAGAAAATAATATCATCACATGCGGCTGTAGCACAAATACGATCTTTCGATATCATTTCAGGCCATTGATGAATCAATTGTATTCCTTGATGACATGGTGAACCAATAACACCGAATTTTTCACCCGGTATCCATCGTAGATATTGTTTTGTAATACCCATTTTTCGGGAAAAATCTTTATGAAAAACACAAAATAAACAAAAATTCGGATCCAAAAAAAATGAGCACGTGTTTTTTTCGAAAATCACATGGTCATTTCATTTGTGTACATGCCCATTTTTTTCTTTTGAATCAATGCCACATGACATTTTTATTTATTAGATTTTTCCTGAAATTATAATTTTCATTTTGATTTAGTTGATCGATTGATTTTGAAAAAAAATCATGAGTTATGAAGAACAACAATCAGATGAATTGGATGCATTGCAAGCAATTTATCCAACTGAATTTACATGTATGTTTTTTGTTGTTTGTTTTTAGTTGAAAACTAATTTTTTTTCCATAGTGTTCAATGATAATGGTAATCGTTCGACATTGGATGAAAATGAATTACGAAAATTTTCAATAAAAATATCCAGTGAATTTAATGAAAATGATGAA
>ERZ500997.448-NODE-448-length-11759-cov-5.238722_pt1 | contig 11759 bp, 11 predicted proteins | sample MGYA00248826_ERZ500997 | MGnify/ENA primary metagenome ERZ500997 (study PRJEB25958, sample SAMN03398524) | human skin metagenome | study: EMG produced TPA metagenomics assembly of the Human Skin Microbiome Metagenome (human skin metagenome) data set.
TTTAAAAGTTTGAATATTTTTTTTTTGGATAGTTTTTGATAGATGAAAGGATAAAGTCTTATATTTCTTTTCGATTGTTTGTTCATTTTAAAATAATTTTTCATACAAACACACACACACACACAGATATGCTCTGTTCTGGAATTTCGCTGTTATTGTTATTCAAAGATTTATATCGAAAGATTCAATTTACAAAGATTGAATTATTATGATTTTCGTAGAATTCCATTAAATTCAATTCAGTGGGATAATACTAAATGCTTTTCATGAATTACAAATGAAATAATAAAATAAACTTTGTTTAGTTATTGAATAGAATAATAATTTAAAAACAGGAAAAGAAAAAGGCTTGACCATGGAAGTGTGGATTCATTAGTGAGAACAGAGAAAAAGAAACCATAACGAAAGGGTTAAAATGGAACAAAGATAGAAATTGGTGTGAAGTTTGCTGAAAACATTTTACATTCAAAGTCACGTGCTGATCGATTGATGCATAAGAAAATAAAGGAAAAAAATGGCGAGAGAAGTATACACAATGAAACAATGATGAATGAAAAAAAAGATAGAAGTTTGATTCAATCCAATTTGATTCGAATAAACATACACAAATGTAGCGAGCACAAAATTGTATTCATGAGATCCAAGAAAATGTTCAATAAAGAAGATTAGCAAATAAATAAATAATTAATCGAATTAAACATCGTCGTCGTCGTCGTCGTGTCGAAATCGATTCGTCGAAAGTATAGCAAGACGACGACCACTAAAATTGATAAATTATTGAACTGAATCAATCAGACAATAGAATAATTTCTTTTGTTGTTATTCGAATAACTCGTTGACATGCGGTCGAACATACACACATGCTAACACCAGAAATTCTGATTAGAAACAAAATAATGGCTGTATGCTGAATCCTTTCTATAGAATGAAATAAAACTAGAATGCGAATGGCTTATAAATGATAAGTAGACAATAACAACAACAACAAAATAGCCAACCTTCATTGGCTTAATTGTAAACATGAAAATGATGTTAATACATAGAAAGATGATCAAATTATACGTACCAGGATTAGCAAGACGTTGTCCAGTCATTTTCACTAATGGTTTACTGAATTCGCTCCAACCAGTTTTTGTTCGGCTACGAATCTGTATTTTTTTTGGAAAAAGTGATAAAAATAAATTAATCAGATAAATTCAGAATATTGTAATAATTCGAATAGGCAAAATTTTAAATGGATTTTTTTAAAAGAAGGATTTAAAATGTAAAAATAATTGCATTCATCAAAACAATTTATAATAATGATGATGAAGCAACTAACCATAGGTGCTATATGATTATTGTCTTTATTTTTTGTCAAGAAAAAAAACACACCACATTATAATTCAAAATCATTGAAAGAAAAAAAAATGAATTATGAAGATGATGAAATTAAAAATTAAACAATCAATTTAGGTGGAAAAAAACAGAATCTCAACATCTTCCATATTCTTTCGACAAACATACACACACACACACACACATAAACAATTTATTGGATTTAAAGTTAGTGAAGCATTTCAATTTTATTTATTCTACGATGTTCAGTGGTGAAGTGAAATGAAAAATTTTAACTAAAATAGATTTGTCTAATGGTCAGTATCGGATGGCTCTAATGTACCGATGGAATACTTGTACATTTTGCACAAAGAAAGTGAAAATAAAATTCTTTCCATATATTCTTTTGCTAAACAATTTCATTTTTTGAAGTTTTTCTTTTGAAATATCTTTCCGTTTCCGATTTAGACGAAATTAAATTTTGGAATGACTTTTTTTCCTTGGAAAACTTGTTTCATTAATCAATAAAATTCTTACCTGAAAAACATATTCTGTTTGTGGTTTTAAACCGGTAATAGTTGTTTCAAATTGATCTTTCGAAACTAAAATTGATGAACTATTTCTTTCAATATCATTGGAATGATAACGTAATTCATATGCAGTTATTTCATTTGCTGGATCATTATTGCTATTATCATTTGGATTACGTTTCCATGCAAGCGATATTTGTGTTCCATCTGCAGATGTTATACGTAATATTGGTGGATAGATAGTTGTCGCTGGTATAGCTAAATATAATCACAAAAAAAAGACAAAAAGAAAATTTGATTAATACAAAATTTAATAATTAGAATTCGAAATGGTGTAACAAGAAAAAAAAATACAAGTAACATTTGGCCACTGATGATTTGATTTTGTTTTGTTTTTTGCTATCGCTTCAAATTATTCAAATGAGAGCAAATAAAAGAGAAAAAAGAATCGACATAACGGATTCAGATGAAACAAGTTAGATTACTTTTAATATGAATGCTAATTAAACATTGCGAAAAGGGATTTAACCAATGTAGTCCGAATTGGAAAAAAAACAACAACGCCAAAAACAACAGCAGATAGTAGTTTTTTCTGGCAAAAGTGTTGTAATGAAAAAAAACAAACGTTGGGACACAATGTGAATGTGATTTGCATAACTCATTTGAGTTAGAAACAAAAAAAAAATATTTTCATAAGTCTGTAATGGAATATTTTGGATTTAATTTGGTACGATGGTATATGGTTATATGGCTTTTTCTTGGATACCATTGATGTGGAAAAAAAGAGTTTATTCCTCATGAATCGTGATGTGTATAATTTTAATTAGATCCAATACATTGTGTATGTATGTTTGTGTTCGATTTGTTATCTTGATCAACATTTCATTTCATTCATTTATTCAGATTTTCGACGGCCAATTAATCTCTACATTAAAATTCTGACATGAAAATTGTTTTTCTATCTTTAATAATTGGAAAAATAACCTGTTACAACTATTTCATCAATGTTATTATATTGTTATACGATATTGATGATTAGATGTTAAGCTTATATGAAACAAAAACAACAACAACAAAATTAGTCTAGAGACTTTATGTTTCAATCTTATTTCTATATTTTGCTTATTATCATTATTATTGGCAATGCAAAATACAAAATTTGATCAACATGCAAATTTGGATTATGTTTTTTTTTGCCTTTTTCATTGATCATTATTAATATTCTATAGATGTTATGCCAATATTCAAAATCATCATTCCAAACACATAGTGAATGAGAGAAAAGTTAGTTTTTTGTTGTTGTTGTTGTAATAATAAAGAAGTGGATCAAAATCATAATTAATCTATTTTGATTATGAAATGAAACGTAGATCAAAGAATCTATATGATAAAAATCTGGATTATCAAAAAACGTATAACGGATTGTATGTGAATGGAGAAAGAGATTCTAAAGTAGAAAAGAAATGAATTTGCATTTTTTTTACATTTCTGTTTAAAAAAATAAAACATATAATGATGACAACGGATGACGACTGAAAAACAGAATTTTCTTCTTTTTTACTTGTACCAGAAAAGAAAAAATGAAAATAAATTCCAAGTAAAACTAGAATTTGTTATAACAAACAGCAGCAGCAGCAGCAGCAGCTAACGAACGTCAGTACAAAATACTCTAAAACACATACAACACAATCATCATCATCATCATCATTATCATTTTAGTCAATAAATTTCTGAAGAGAGTGAAAAAAATTGAAGAATAGGAAACAAAACAAAAAACGAAGTCATTTTCAAACGGGAGAATTTTTTTCCAGAAAAAAGTTGAATTTTAAATTCTATATTGCCTCAGTTGATAGTAACGGTAATGAACACAACACAACACAACGATAATGTTGATGCCGAAACAAAACAAAAGAAACCTAAAACACAGTGAAAGAAAAAAAATCGAACAAAATGAAGATGATGATGCCATGGTATTTGTGAGGAAATGATTAAAGACTGTATAAAGACCTCGAAATACTAACAAACCGTTTTTCAACAAAAAAAAAAATCATCGAAGAGGACACTGAACTAAAATAAACAGAAAACAAGAATTGAACTCGTGATCGAAATCATCATCATCTGGAAACAAGAAAAATTTATTAGCATTTAGCTCAAGGCACATTTTTTTTAAATTCTGGGAGTCTTTTTATTTCTGGTTCATTTCTTCGATATATTGAACAAGAAAAATAAAGAATAAATATACGAATTTTTTTCTGTTTTCAAAAAACATTATTAACATTTTGTTTGTATCTAATTTACGAAGAATTCATTTGTGTGTGTGTGTGTGTTTGTGTTAATAAGAATCGAGGATAAACATTATCAATGTTGTCTAATAAATAAAGCCTGAATATAAACACACAATCGAATCGATCATGATTACAGAAGTTTGATGACAAAACAAAAAGAGACTATGAAAAAAAATTAAATTAGAATCTATTTTTGAAAGTAAATTTTTCAAAAAAATAAAATATGAAATTAATTTTGTTAATGTTTGATTTTTTTTCATCTTTGAAAAAAAAGTTTTACTATATATGGAATGTGCCCAAAAATTGTGGAATGTGAATGAAAATTAATGATGGTACTTACCGTTATATTTTTGTCCCGAACTGTCTTCAGTAATAACCAATGAAATGTATCCTAATAATAATAGGAAACAAAAAATAGATTAGTTATTTCGGAATTAACAACAATATTGACAAATAAAAAAAGGCAAAATGATAAAGATAATAAAGAATTGATGGCCGACAGAATAATACCCAATCGATCTGATATAGGAATATTCATTGCAATGTGATACACACACACCAATGAAATGTCTGTCTGTTACTAACGGATCTATTAATTTTTCCTGACTATTTTTCCAAAATCAAAATAAAACAAACAAAACATTTCGTTTTTGTTTGTATGTTTATCAGAATGAATCGTTATTGTAAATCAAGTATAAATTAACAATTTGTCTATTAAAAGAGTATATTTATTTGTTGTTGTTTGTTCTTTTTTTTCCGGCAAAATGATATGAGATTGGACGAAAATCACCAACAACAACAAAATGATACTTGATTATTGTATTTTTAGCGCTTGACTGTCACCAACTTCATCAACCATCATTGGTTTATTAGGATAAAAAACTATACTGATTGTGAAACAGCAAAAAAAACAACAGGCTTGATCCATTAATTATTCTTTCTTGTTGTCTCTTCAATTTTTTTTTTTTCACTTTTCCCCGAAAACAACAAAGAGATTCATTCACTATATTACGGTGAATACTGAAAGAAAGAAAGAAAAAATAAATGTAATTCGAAATCAAAGCACATTCGCATTAACAACATTGAAAAAGTAGAAAAATACAAAGACATGTCATTTTGATTCCGCGATTCTTTTCCAGTTTTCATTCAATATATATGTGACTAAACTTGAAAAGTGATAATATAATATTGATACTCCATATTATATTTAAAAAAAAAACGTTAGAAGCATTATTCTATAGAGATTGTGGTAGCATTCAATGTCAAATTATAATTAAAATTTATTGCAATTATACTTCTAAAAACAAGAGTAGAATCAAAGTGCAACTTTGATGAACAATAAATTAATGCCTATAGTCTTTTCTAGCTTTTTCTGTTTTTGGGCTTGATGTCTCAAACACCTCACCATCACACATTAAATGAAAATTCTCATTTTTTCCAATTTTCTTTCATTTCATCTACACTGTTTAGACTGGAATTTGATGGCGACTAATTGCCTATAAAAATCCTAAATAAAAACAAGAAACGAGCACATCATTGATAATGATGATACCACTGGATCATAATGGACTATTCTCCTTACTTAATGGTTCAATTTAGTTGAAAAAAAATATAAAACTAAAATTTGCCACATTCACATTAATTCGATGTTTAAAATAAAATTTTTGCCTACCTGAAGCCTCAGTAGTGGCTGTTATTTCCACAAATTGGCTACTATCATAACCGGAAACACCATTTTCAGCAAAAACTTGAAATCTATATGAAGTCATTGGATTTAGACCAGAGATTACAACTCTAGTATCATTGATATTCTCTTGTGAAGGAACATAATTGGTTGATGATGGACAATAATCGCAATCAATACGATAAACAGTATCATTTCGACCGCCCAAAAATTTCGGTTCATTCCAATGCAAAATGACTGTTGATTGATCCAAAAAATTTATTGTCAGATTTTGTGGTGCTGATGGCGGTTCTGTTGTATGAACAAAGAGAAAAACAAAAAAGTTATAATATTCAATAATTCATTATAAATGATAGTTATTTTTATACTTACGTGTACATGGCATCCATTTGGGATCTTTGGGTGCTCGATAATAAGCAGCATCACAACGACATTCAGTCGAACCATGATATGATGATTTGCTATGTGCTGGACATGACTGACATAGTTCATCACCAACAATTGGCTTGAATTTTCCGGGCGAACAAACTTCAGTAAACAAAAAAAACAAATGTGATTAGAATCTAGAGCAATTAGTTGGAAAAGAAGTTGGCCCAATCGTGGTCATTATTTAGAAATTTGAATTAGCATTTCGATTGCTCAATAACAGATAAACAAGAAAGCAAAAAAAAAGATGCAGATCACGAAAAAGAATGATTCAAAGTAGTATGTATACGATTCATATGGAAAATTGATAGTGTAAACCCTGCCAATATGAAAAACGATTACAACTACAAAAAAACCAATTTGATTGAAAATTTTCAACTATGATTTCTATTTGACCGATGTAAGCAAACGATGGTAATTACGGACAAACTGACAGATGTCTATGATTGATTGCTTAATCGATTTTAATGAAAAAAAAAAATTAAGCGCAATTCGAATTGTAGATATTATTATGACATTAGTTGGACACAGAATGATGAGAATTAATCACCAAGAAGAACAATTAAATGCAAATTTAAATTTTGTTGACCAATTTTAATTGAGTTATCCAACCTGATGACAATTTATAATTTTGTTGAATTCAACTCACCTTGACATGACTGTCCCATTGGTTCATATCCAGGCATACATTTACATCCACCCGAAGGCAATGTCCAATTTCCATCTCCTTTACATAATAATCTGGGAATTTCTACTTGCTGTGAATTAGCAACACAAACACCATCCGTTTCAACTATGGTAGTTAATTCTCGGCCAGTAGGTGTCTCCGGATAGAATGCAAAATTGGTTGTAATATTTGGACAAGTTATGTAAAAGATTTTGATAGCAATGATAGATAGACAGGCGCCTTGATCTCGGAATGCAAAATAGACACCTTTTTTAGTGACTGGAACGCTTCGTATTTCGGTGTTGATTATCACCTGCATCAAATTTGATGAAAGAAAAAAGAAGGTTAAATAAAGTGAACAAGATTCATTAATAACAATTTTCTAATCAAGATTATGTAATTTTTCTCTCTGTTAAATGATGAATGGAGTGTTAATTTTTTTTGTGCTATTTATTGTATTTGGTCAAACAACAACAGTAAAACATAAATTGAATTCATTTCCGAAAAGTTCTGTGTTTTGTGTGATGATGACAACTCAAATCATGAACATCCGTCGAATTTGTACATACCTCACTATTCGAAGTGAAACGTCCTTCATCAGCTGCAATACGATCAATAAGTTTGTAAGATTCTGGTTCCCATGGTGGTGGTTCTTTGTTAAGACCATCATGTTCGTAATAAAGTAACGAAAATGTTTCTTTACATGAAAGTGCCATTCCTATTGATGTGTTATGGTAACAAAAAGAAATTTATTGTATTGTTTGAAAAAAATCATTCTTTTTAATTAAACAAAAATTTGTATACCTGGAAATAGATTGCAATCACGCATACTGAATTTGATTTCAATATAGATTCTATTTGCATTATGTCTTTCAATAAATGGCGTCCATAGCCAATTATTAACATTATTATAAGCAACATCGCATACAACATATGAACGCCAATTGATGCCTTGTTCGAAATTTGTAAAGCTCTCTTCAACCCACTGAATCAATAAATAAATAAAATAACAAAAAAAAAATTACACATCCGAATATTGATTTCAACAAAAAAAAAGAAGAAGATTAAACTTACGCCAGGTGTCCGTGCTTGTGGTCCATATGGAAGACGAGTCCAGTCTAATGAACTTTCTTGTGTGGTATCCAATAGAACCACTGAAAAAATTATTGATACGTGCCATGGATAGTTTAGGGAATGAAAAATGAAAAAAAAGAAATGAAAAGAAATGAAAGTTAGCAATTTTTAGTAATAAAAATTGAGAAAAACAAATATTATGACAGGACAATCATTATTATCATTATTATTATTAAACATCATTAATTATTCAATAAGATAAAAAATGTAGTACAATGTATACGAAAAAAATATAAATATCAAGTCAATTTGGAAAAAAGAAGATGAATTTTAAAGTTTATAATATTTTTTTGAAATGGAATCTGGAAAAAAAATGGAAAAACCAAATCGAATGGTAATGAACATGGATCAATCCAAAAAATTTTTCATTTAAAATCAATTATTTATACATATTTTGGTTTGGTTTATATTATGGAACAAAAAAACCGAAATCCATGTGACAAGCGAACAATTTGTTCACTATTATCATTTTGGTTCAACATCTGTGAGATAATTTTAGTGGATTCAATAACGATTATTATTATTTTTTTTTTAAGAAAAAAAATTCCTATTATGAATAAATTATTATTTGATTTAACCTTATATTTATTGAATGAATGATGATAATAGTCAAAATATTCTAAATCCACATAAATGTTTGTCCATTACAAATACACACACACAAAAAACTTTTGAATCATCATCATCATTTAAACAGCCATTAAAAAGTAAAAGCCCAATCCAAATCAAAATTTTCCATATATGTAGATTTTTGGAACATTATTGATTGAATAAATAAAATAATGAATGAATAAATGGAACAAACCTCAAGCATTTAAACGGTATATTGAATATTCAAACACATTATTTTAAAACGTTTTAGACATTCCATTCGTACCATATATACAAATGGTAATTAAAATCGAAGAAAAAAAATACAGGGCAAACAATAATAATGATCATGATCGTATATATTGGGCGGAAAAGAAGAAACAAAAAAAATTACTCTTCGGAAGCCTAAATGGCAAAGTTTTTGTCTTCTCATTCTTTTCATCACAATCATGATATCCTTTTTTTTTGTTTAGTTTTTTTTGCAAACCCTTTATTGTATAGCGGTTATTATGTCGGGGGTTAATTAAAATTTTATTATTTGCACGCTAGAATAAACAAACAAAAAAAAATCATTCCATCCATCCATTAATTCAAAAGAAAAAGAATAAAAAAGTTCAATACATTACGAGACAAAATTAAACGCTAATCTATTGAGTAATTAAAGTAAATACTGAAAAAACACTTTGAATATAATTTACCAATGGCTATATGGTTATTTATCATAATCATCGTCAATGATTGTATACAATTTTATTTCTAGTGTTAGAATACAAATCAAAATTAAATTGATAATAATGTAAATTATATCAGCCACCTTTTTTTTCAAATAACAATGATGATGATGATGATGATAATGATGAAACTAAGGCAAATAGATAAAATGCCAAAAGAAAAAGAAATGTAGTGAAAGAGAGCCTAGGAAAAATGCAATAAATCACGTTAACGTTTGAAAATCGTATTTGATGAATGTGAATAAACGATAGTTGTTGATAATAGCATTCATTGAAACGATTCACGAAAAGAAAAACATAACGAAAACATCAACAACAATAACAACAGCAAGAATTCTAATCAGTGTGTGTGTGTGTGTGTGTGTGTGTGTATGAAGGAATTTTATTGTGCATAAAAATACATAATATACATTGGTACAATTCATTCTATTGTCAGCGTTTGATGGTTGTACGAACGAATGAAAGATGAATCTTGATCCTGAAACGACTAATGATTTTTTCTACTTGTTTTTCACTACTTTACGTTACTTCGGTATTGGAATAGAAAATGCCTTTCATCATCAAACTTCTGGCAGCGGTGGTGTTAAGCTACTGATTTTAGGCTATGTTGTTGTTCATTAATTTGGTTTTCGTCAACATCGATGAAAAACAGAAAAAAACCAATGAAAAAAATAAATAAATAAAAAGTTTTTTGATTGCAACCCAAATGATCCAATGGACTCTCAACATGGCTTTTTTTAGTTTTCAACAACAACAACAACAACAACAGGAACAACAAATTCAAATCGATCCTTATGCCCATCATTCCAACAACAACAACAAAAAAAACAAACAACAATCGAAAATGATTCGACTCCTTGTTATGATGCTATGAATTTTCTTGAACTTTTATGATGAAATTCAATGGGTACTTTTAAGCTATTTTATTAAGTTTATGTGTGGCAAAGTTTTCTGTTGTTGTTTGTTATTCTTCATAAAGAATAAAACCACAATCAAATTAGTAAACAGAAAGAGAGAGAAAGAAAAAAACAGGGAAACTGGAATCTGGTTCAACTATCTCCTATATATGTATGGCTCTAGCATTTTTTTCATTTTGATTATGAAAAAACTTATTTTGAAACTCTATGATCATCCAAAAAAAAAGAGCAGCTACAGTATTCGAAATTTATTTATATAAACAACAACAACAAGGCCACATAGTTTTACATTGAAATTTGTTTCGTTCCAATATTCAAGATTAAAAGTAGATTTTCTTTCTTTTTTTTTGCTTCTTCATCAACAAACAAATAAAAGGATCGAATGACGAACAAACGGGAGAAACAGGAAAAAATTGAAAACAGAGCAACATAAATTTTGAACAAAATAAAATGAATCACATTCAGAATTCATATAGCAAAACAATCGATTCGATGATATTTTTTTTTTCTTTTGGTACATAATAACGATAGAGTTGATGTGTGTATGTTTATGTGGGTGCCGAACGAGCTATCGAATATTGAATTTTTATTTAAATCTTTGAATTTCGTTTCCCATATCGAAGAATGGGAAAATGTTTGTGTGTGTATGTATCTGGTCTGGTCTAGTGTCTGATGTCTCTGTCGGTGGTAAACAGGCTCGTTTGATTGAACGAGAGAAAATAAAAAAAAGTTTAAATGCCAAAATCAATTTATTTTATTGAATTTTTGTTGTTGTTGTTGCATTCTTTTTTTTTGTATACAAAAAGAAAGTCCAAGCGTTTATCAACAAACATCCTTTAAAACATTTATTTTTCTTTCTTTTCCAGGTCAATCACGTGGATTTGCTTTTATAGAATTTGTTTCAATTGAACAGGCAACTCAATTAAAAGAATTTACTCAGGTAATTCCATATCAATGAATGTTGTTGAAATATGAATTTATAATAATTTTTGTGATGAAACAAAAAAAATAGGATTGCCTAACATTTGGTGGTGAATATGAATGTACATTACATTATAGTTTTCCAAAAGATAATATAATTCCAATAGATAAAAATGTATTGAAAAGTGATTGGAGTTGTCCAAAGGTTTGTTTAATCTTGATTTTTTTGTTTGTGGGGAAAAGAAAACCTTAAAACTAATCTTTTTTTTTTAAAAAATTGTATAGTGTGGAATCAACAATTTTAAACGTCGTGATGAATGTTTTAAATGTGGAACAAGTAAAGATGAAACACCAATTAACGAAGACTACAATAATAATAATGACAACAATGTAACCGTCAGGCAACCAACCAATGGTATATTGATTAGACAAAAAATTTTTAACTCTTTTTTTAACACACACTTCACAAATACACACAAATACTCAATACATCAAATGAATGATTTGAGTTTGAAAATAATGATTTTACTAAAAAATTTTTTGTCTAATCAATATA
>ERZ500997.449-NODE-449-length-11757-cov-8.643992_pt1 | contig 11757 bp, 5 predicted proteins | sample MGYA00248826_ERZ500997 | MGnify/ENA primary metagenome ERZ500997 (study PRJEB25958, sample SAMN03398524) | human skin metagenome | study: EMG produced TPA metagenomics assembly of the Human Skin Microbiome Metagenome (human skin metagenome) data set.
AAAATCTGGATAATAATATCGTGAAGATATGTCAATTATAATCCACCAACCAATGGCAAACTATTGGATCATATTATCTTTGAATTAGAATTTTTATCACAAATCCTTTTTAAACTTACAAATGATCCAGCAACAATGCTGGTTATTTTATTACGATTTTCATCATCTTGTAACCGTCCGATACAGTTCTCAAAACACGAAGACATGGCTATTATTTTATAGATAGATCTGTAGAATTATTTTTTTTGCAAATTCAATACATTCATAAAATGTCATTCAAATGAAAAATAAAAATCAAAACAAAACAATAATATAACAAACACCCGATTGGCTGATTTTATTGCGGCGATGCCAATCGATATCGACATAATTGTGCGTTATTCATAAAGTATGTTTTGAGTTGACGTTCATTGATCATAAATTTGATTTTTTTAATTAATTTATCTCTGATTTCTGTATTAAATCATTCATTCGACTGAAAACATGACGGTCTCAACAGTAAAAATTTTACGAAGAAATCCTAAAGGATGTAAAGATGAAGAGTTTAACAATTGGCCCGAAGAACCTTTTGATGAAATGGATTCAACAATAGCCGTACAACAATATATACAACAAAAGATCCGAAAAGATCCATCAAATATTGATGAAATTCTTAATCCACCAAAGGGTCAAGATCTGGGAACTTGGAAGTATGAACACATGCGACAATTCTGTTTGGAATTGAACAAATTGACTGTAAAGTTACAAGCCGAATGTAACCAGGAAAGTTGTTCCCAAATGACAGCTACCGAACAATGGATTTTTCTTTGTGCTGCTCATAAAGCTCCAAAAGAATGTCCAGCTATCGATTATACCCGTCATACATTGGACGGTGCTGCTGCATTACTCAATTCGAACAAATATTTTCCATCCAGAGTTACCATAAAGGAAGCATCGGTTGCCAAATTGGGAAGCGTTTGTCGTCGAGTGTATCGAATATTTTCGCATGCTTACTATCATCATAAGACGATTTATGATGAATTTGAAAACGAATCATTCTTATGCAAACGTTTCTCTGTGTTTTCCATCAAATATGATCTTATGTCTATCGAAAATCTTATTGTTCCAATAGCTGGCATGGATTTTAATGATATCAAAAAAGTCAATTCGATACCAGTCACCATGTGTGAAACAGCACTCGTCATGGAAAACCCGGTGGTGGTAACTACAGTTCCTCCAACAGTGGCCACTAATAGTGACGGTATCATTGCTACAACAGTATTACGTAGCTCTTCAGATTCTTCGGAAGCTTAAAATTGATTTGCAACAGCAACAATCACCAACATCACATTGATTTTAAATTATTGCAAAATTCATGTTTTTTAAAGTTTTAATCATTTAATCTGATAATATACATTTAAATTGATTTACTTAAAAAATTATTAGAAAAAATACAGTACATAATCAAAATTATACAAAATAAAAATTAAATTAAAATGAATGGTCATTTATAATTGAATTAAGTCATTGAAAAATTAATATGGGTATGAGCTTTGAAGCTGCCCGGGATTTGGTGTCGAAAGTTGCCGTTGAAGCTGAGTCATCGGTGCTCTTGGATGATTTTGTCCCATTTGATTACCTTGCCAATTATTCATCATTTGCTGTTGTTGCGGCTGTTGTGTTTGTTGTTGTTGTTGAGACTGAGATGGAACTTGATGTCCGGCATAGTTGGAAAATTGTGATCTACAAATTATAAAATAGTTTTAAATTTTTTTTTCCAGAAATATCAATATAACTAACCTTTGTTGCATGAATTGTCCTTGATTTTGTTGTTGCGAATTCATTGCCATTTGTGGACGAATCATCATATTTTGTTGATGAGAATTAGATGCTGGCTGTTGATAATTTGGATTGGTTGACAATGACATTGAATTGTCCATCGATTGCATATTGTTATTAAATTGAACGTTTTGTACAGAAGGTGATGGTCTAAAATTTGATGATTGTTGCATATGATGATGCATGGAGCCAGGATTAACTTGATTCAATTGTTGTTGAGGAGCAGGTGGTGGCGGCTGTTGTTGTTGCTGCTGCTGCTGTTGTTGGAAAATGTTATTTTGATTGGTCATCGAATGATTATTTTGAGGTTGAGGTCCTTGGGCTCTGATTTGAGTTTTTTGCATCATCGCTGGCATCTGATGACGAGATGGAAACATTTGGCCAGTTGGTTGTTGATTATTCATCATTGAACCAGAATTGGCAACATTTGTTGCTGGAGGTTCATTCTGATTCATATTGAATTGATTTGGATTTGGATGTCGATGATGAAGCATTGCTCGTAAACGTTCTTTTGGCTGAATTACTTGTCCTTGGAATCGTTGGTTTGTGGCTTGCTGTGGAATCATCATTGAAGATCCTGTTTGATTCGGAACAGGGCCTGATCCAGATTGATGATAGAACGATTGTGTGTTGGAATTCATGTTAGATTGCTGTGGATTTTGATTTTGATAGGCCCAATTGGTAGGGGCATTCTGATTAGAATTGACCGAGTTGGAATTATAGTTATCAAAAGAATTGGACATCCGTATCGGAGGAGTGGGTTGACTTGGTATCGGAGGGATATTGACTGCCTGTTGATTTTTCGCATTTCGCCGTTTTCGAGTAGTTTTCGGTTTTTTCGGTGTTTGTGCTCTGGTATTCATAGCTGGCATTGATGGCATTGGCAAATTACTTGGAGTCATTGATGGTCTTAAACCAGGCATAGATCGATTGAGATTTGGTGGTCCTGATGGAGGCATATCCATCATATCCATTTGCATGGGCATCATCGATGAATTATTCAATGATGCCATCATCATAGGATGATTTTGAGGATTCATATGTGACGTGGGTTCGTTATTGCTACTGTTCATCATATGAGGAGGAGGTTGTTGTGTAGGGACTTGTTGTACGATTGGAGAAGAATGCATCACATTCGATGGCAAAGATGTGCCAGTTGGACCAGCAGGACCTTGCATTGAGCCATGAGATATGTTATTCGAACTCATTGCCATTGAGTTTACGTGATATTGAAAGCCACTTTGACCCATATTAGGTGGACCTCCAGGTGGTCCTTGATGAAGTTGATGATGGGTTGCACTTTGAGGTGGAATAGAATTAAAAGGTTGTGGTGGTATACTGTTCATAAGATTAGAAGACGGCGGCGGTGGTGGCCCAGTTGGTTGGCCAACAGAAGATATATTCGATCCGTTTGGCGATATTACCGGATGAGCTTGATTGTAGCCAAGTTGCGGAGGGGGTAATGGATTCTGAGACATGATCTGCTGTGGTGGTAGCTGTGGTTGTGCTGGCAATTGTGGTGGCTCATCTTCAGGTGGAATGGGTGGTGATTCTATATAGTATGAAATCGGTTTACACATATCATGATCATGGCGAGCAAGAAGACAGAAATTCTCTTCCAATCGCAAAGGTTTACGTTCCATTTTTATTGCTCCAAACCATGTCCAACTTATTGGTACATAATTTTTAACACCCTCAATCAAATCCCATGGTGAAAGTTTTTGTTTTCCAGATGCTTGAAAGCCTTGTTTTTTATCAATAGAATCAAATCCAGCTATCTTGTTTCCTTTAGTATCGACCAATGAACCCATAGCCTCACATGCGATCACTTCCGATTGATATTTGACTAATGGTAATAATTGTCTAGCCATTCGAACTCCTACTCCAACTCGTTCAACATTAAGCTCTTTTTTCAGTTTTCTAATCAAATTTTGATTGAGTTTTTTAATTTCTTCACGTTGTTCAGGTAAGACGTTTGATGCATGTGAATAATGCATCAATGATGTAAGCATATCCAATACAGTGGAAAAATTTACATAATTAATATGTGGATCAACAATAGTAAAGCTGATCATTTGTGCTAACAAAACTACCCAATCATTTGTCAATGATGTTGATGATTTGATAGTGTCAAATATTGCGCCAATTAAACTGAGTCGAAGTTGAAGTCCTTCTTGAATGAAACTTTTCGATCGAATATCATCACTCAGTTTTTCATTAATACATTGTAACAGCTGAGAATGCATTGATTTGAGAATTAGTTCTTTATGATCTTCTTTTGAATTCAAACACATTAGTAATAAAGATACGAAAGGTTGATACGACAACAGTGTTGTTGTTGGATTCAGATTATTCAATGAAATACCAGCAAGATTATTCGTATTTTTGGATCCTTGAAATCCAAATTTGCTTTTTGAACTCATCGAACCCGATTGATTTTGTGAATAAAGAATCCAACTTGGTGAATCAAACTTAATGGCAGCAAAACGAAGAATTTTATTTTGAAGTGGTAGCTTCGAAATTAATGGTTTTAATAGCCATATTCTTTCGTTGGAAATATTATTACCGAAATGCAATAGATTAGTTTTTATGTTTGAACTTTTTGATGTAAAAATGGTGAGATTTTTGCTGTTTAAAACTGGTTCGAACTGACATGATTGCTGAAAATATTCCACTATGGCCGATGCCAATGTATCTAACCATTCATAATTGCTTTGCGGTGATTGTGAATTGTTGGCAAGATTTTCATAGATTAAATGAAGCTGTAACCATGAAATGCGTAATGACCATTCGTCAAGATTTTGAAAAATATTAATTATTTGCTTTGAATCTATTTTTTCATTAATATTTACTGGTGGTGGTAATATTTGTTTATGATAACATATCATATTTAGTAAACATTGCGAATCTTCGTATGAGATTTTTTTGTCAAATAATTTTTTTACTGTATTCGGATGAATCATGAAACCACGCAGACATCTATCGTGCACCCAATCTTGTAGACAAACCTGACGTAATACATATTTAGCAAAATCAGATAATGATGGCTTTTCTGTTGAATCTATTTTTGATTTAGCCATCTGATTTAAATAGGTTCTATCGTTAAATTCGTCTTCATTGTTTATTGGTTTGTAAAATGAATCAAATTCAGATTTATCAGATTTAAAATTCTTCTCACAACTTTTTTTCTCTTGAGTACCTGAACATGAATATGAACAAAAAACAATAAAAAAAATTCGATTAAAAACTATTTATAGAAACAAATTTAAAATGACGAACTTACCAAGTCGCATGATGGCTTTCAAAAGTGTAAGAATTAATTCTAGTTGCAATGAATTAAGTGCACCACCCAAAAGATAACGATCGCAAGCATATTTGATATTGAATGGAGATTTTTGTCCGGAACCTAGAGTGGGCGCCACTGTTGAAAGCCCAAGTGGACCAGGGCTAGTTAATGAGTAACGTGATGATGATGCAAACGATGAATTCATGGCCGAATTTGAAGCAGCCAATGGTGAATCATAATATTTGAATAAATAAAGTATGAGATGGCAACAAAGTCTAGCTTTTCGTTCGGTTTCCTCTCCACTTTCGACAGTAGGTGTGAGAAGTGAGCGAATAAAAACGCGATAAATCAAATCCACAAGACTAAAACATCTACGTGCTACCAGAATGGAAACAAAGACAGCAAGATTGTCATAGATGCTACGATCACCAATGTTGATTTGTGTTAGCAACGAACTGTAATCATTTGTACATTTAGGAATGCATAACGCTTGAATAGCGTCGAACCATTCATTCGATAGTAGCCAACAAGAAGCAGTCAATTCGGCACAAAGTACAGATAATTCGTTTAAATAATCCATATCATTTGCTTCGGTTATACAGCGAATAGCATTGAAAACCAATGAATATCGATCAGATGCATTTTCATTCAATTGACGAATGTGAATTGAATCAACTTTTTCTCGTGGATTTTTCAAATATTGCATCATAACACAAGGATGATTCAAAGATTCTTTCTTGTTATCATCACGAATGACAATCATGCTTTTGATTTTTTGTGAAATCGGGTTGATTATATCTTGATATTTTTTCAATAAACAAGCACAAGACGAATATAGATCATCAAGGTAAAAGAAAATACAACGTTCGGCTGATGAACAATCATTAGGTGTGCTGACATGACGAACTAATTTCCATAATCCATCAAAAATTTGATAGATATCTTCGGTGGATGCAAGTACATAATTATGATAACGATTGAGTACGCCAATAATGTATAATCCAATCGATGTACAATATGGCCGAGCAAGTAATGAGCATTTTTGTTGTAAAACACTTTCGACTTCGACCAATTCTCGTAGCATCTGGACAATAAATTCAATTAAGCCATTAACATTCAATGCTATTTCCATGAGATCGAAAAGAAATGCAATTGATTCAATCAATGGTAGATGATTGGCACTACCAACGACAACACCGTTTAGCATTTCCAATACTGTGCTGGCACAAGTATTCGTCACAACATGTTGATCGAAAATAGATAAATTTTGAAATTTTGCGATAGCATTTTCAAAATTGAATCCTTCCTTGATGACATGTTTTTTTACTTTGCCATTATCATTGATGTCCAATGAACTTTTTCTATTGAATAATTTCTGAATTTCTTTTGTAACTTTTTTAACGATATGTCGCGCTTCATCCTTTGTTTTACTAACACCGTATAGAAGTATGTGTCGTTGATTACATTCATGCATAAATGATTCTTCTTGAGGCAAAGGAAAATGCAAAGTGTATAGTAAATGTCTAGATGTAGCATTGATTTGATCGGATAGTTGATTTTTATTATTATTGGCCAAATCCGATAATGATGTTGAATTGGTGTTCACTGAATTTGGATCATTGGTTTCATCTTCTTTATCGGATTCAATAGCATCCGGAAGTAAAATATCATTTTGATCATCTTTACTTTGTTGTCCGGCTTTAATATTCTGTAGAATTTTGTCCAAATCTTCATCTAATTTATCTTCATCTTCATTGATCGAAAACATGTTCGACCCTAATTGCTCATTGCTATTAAGATTTGAATTGTTTGATAATGGATCAAACATTGGCAGTGAAGATGAAGATGTACTTTTATGAAGTTGATTCATTAATACACTATTCGAAACAGTTTCCATGTTTGGTGGTAATAATCCTGTAAGCGAATCTTCATTAGTATTTTTGATTGGATGATTCGAATTGGATGAAGGAACCAATGAAATGTTTGGTGGATTAACAAAATGACCTCGTGATATTAGTGTTCGCATATAAACATCATGGGAGAAAACTTCATGACGAATTAGTTCGGCAAATAATAAAACCAAATTATAGAAAGATTGTTTGTTATCGGACGAACAGTTATTGTTAGGAAATGTGTTGGTAGAAAAAAATATTCCTAATGTTTTATCCTCAGTAACTGGTGCATATTGGTCGAGAAATTCAAACAGAACATTTTGATAGATGGGAATGGTATCGTTATTATTAATCGATGTTGATTTATTTTCATTGTTATTCCATCCATTGGGAAATTCTTTGCTATCAGAATCTCCATGATTTTTGTTCGATTCAGAAGTTTCAACTTCATTAATTAAGTTATCTTTTTCCTGTAGAATTTCATTTTGTCTTCTTTCGAGCAATTTCGCTACTATTCTGGAACGATATTCTCCCAATCGTTTATTGGTAACAGCCCATTCACAAAGTAATTTAACAATAGCAACATCTTCAGCAATAATTTCTTGAATTGATTTATTAGCCATTGAATTGCTACGATTTCGTTCGCTGTTAGACCCATAAGAATCGCCATCAAAATGAATCGTAGGATAAAAGATTATATTATAAAGTGTATCCAACGGATTAGAGGATGTGACTTTGTCAAATGAATGCTTATCGATCGAATCTAAAACGTCAAGCAACCGATTGACAACATTCCCAACAGAATCATTAGAGGAAACAGCTTCAAATGTTTTGAAAAACCATTTTTTTTCTGAATTCGCACTTCGGTAACGAATTAAATTCTCTGAATTTCTGAGTCTTTTGCGTAAAAATTCAACATTTTCTGTCGATACGATTGGTAAATTTGATGGTTCACATGGAAGATAATCTAAAGGAGAACCATGTAGTAAAGGTGTTTTACTCACAGAATTAGTATTATCGAAGAATGATGAACTATCAAAATTATGCCATACCAATGCAGTAGGACATTCGATGGTTATAACTTGTATGACACAGGATAAAGAGAGTAACAGTTCACGAAATTTTGAACAAGCGATTATATCTTTGAAACATGAGATCAACATTACATTGTTGTTGTTTGATTCATTTGATGACGATTTGGAATTTGGAGTAAGAATTGAAGAACTGGTTTTATCAGGATCTTTATGATCGCTGACATTTTCTTTATCCGTCTCTAAACCGGGTTCACTTGAAACATGAGCAACTAGTTGGCTAATTTTTTTAGCACAGTGGAATGCAAGATGACGAGACAGAAATTCTGACTGTGTAAATTCATTAACATATTGGACCAACATTGGAGCAATTAACGTTAACAATTGATCATCAATTGATTTGATTTTTTCAAATAATTCCAACAGCCAAAAAAGGAAATCGTGTCGATCCAATAAACCTTCTTCAAATAATGAACGTGCTAATCTTGTATAATATTCCCATTGATTCAGAAGTTCTTTGGTTTTTATTGGTTGCGAATTTGAAGAATTGCCCATCGATGAAAACGTATTTCCATTATTATTCACATTCGAATTAGGATTTGTGGCTTCCATAATCTTCATATAATTTTCTTTGAGTGTTTTACATAAACTGGCAGTCCATTCTTGAGATGGATCGGGCATTTGATTTCGTTTTTTCGATTTGTTATTGGACTCGGAAATTGCCATTTGATGAGCATTTGAAACTTTTAAAAACCATTGTGCTTTGATCATCGGTACCGAATATTCAAATAGCCAAATGAAAATCTCTTCTTTTTTGTTGAAAAACGGAACTTTTTTTGAAAGATGTGCTAATGATTTCGTATTGGAAGCCAAATCTTTGAACCAACCTTCAACATAAGGTTTGGTCTTGGCTGTAACATATAATGCACTATCTTTGTTGACTACATGTTTTTTCTTGCTCGTATCGCTGAATGTATTCAATTCGTGCTTTTTGGCTAAAATGGCGCTAAAATATTCACCAAACCTAGTCGTATTAATATTTGCATTCCTTTCTGTTCCATATTCGTGTTCATCTTGCAATGTTCGATTGCTATAGCCTTGTTTAACGAATTGTTGAGTCAATTCATCCTATCATTAATTAACACAAAAAATGGTGTTTATTGAGAAATTTTTTTTCCATTAAACAGAATTACCTCTTTTTGTTTTGGATCCTGTGGATAAACATCTGGTGGGCCTAATCTAGGTTTCTTCAAAGGCCTTTTCTCATAAAGATGTGTTGATATCAACACGGTTGACATTTTTCTTAATACTTTTCAATTAAAATCTGGAAAATTTCAGCATTTTTTTATGTTTAAAACAATTAATTTAAAAAAATTTAACTAAAAACCACTGTTATGCGATGCATTTATTTTTACTTTACATTTAAAAAAAATCGGCCGCTAATAACAAAACGGGATAAAAATTCAGACGTTCTAAAATACAATTGTTACTCATTTCGTTTGTATACACACAGCTATGTTGCCTGTCAATATATTGACTGCTAAACAGTGAACACAATAAATACACAAAAAATGTCAGAAAAAAGGACCATCCATAAACTATATGGCATGGAATTTTTTCTCAATTATAAATTTTAAAATTTTTATTTTTAGCTTAATACATCGATTTACAAAAAAAAAGTTTTTCACAAACAATAACAATAGATAAATAGTGAAATTCTATCGCAAAAAAAAGGAAAAGAATCACAATTATTCAGATAACATAATTGTAGAATTTTTGTTGTTTGATTTTGTTTTTATTGGATCTTCATCATCATTGATAACGGATAATTTATCCAATTGTTCTATCAAATCATTTTGTTCGTCAGGATTAGAATTTGATTTTTGAGCCTCATCAATTTCTTCTAGGATTTGTTGCAATTCTTGTTCGGCTTCCATTTCGAATTCAGTTGATTCTTGTATAGGACGACTCAATTCCTCATTCACTAATGATTGATTATTTAGAATATCATCCATTTGAGACATTATATTTTCTACATCTTCTATTTTGGTTGAATTTTTCTTCAGTACATCGTTGGCCATTTGAAAAGTTTTCATCATCAATTTTTGGGAACCAGTTTCCAATAATTGTGAACATAGAATTTCAATATTGTCGATTTGTAAATCTTTTTCATTCACACGATTTTCTAAACGTTTTTTTCGTTTCAGTAATAATAAAGCTTTATCACGATTGTTATTTTTGATGGCTGCACGTGCTTCATTATTAAGCGTTTCCATTCTTCTTTCTATTTGGTTGGCTTCTTTTTCCAAGATTTCTTTAACCAATTCGAGCTTGACCAAAGTTATATCTGAATCTTTGGTCTGCTTATTATTGCCGAATTTGATAAGTTTAAAGCCTGTTTCTTCATATATTTTTAGTTTATTTTCTGATTCAAGTTTGATCAATACCATATCCATGGAAATTTCATCCAATTTCTTCTCACCAAATACATTTTTGTTGATCATATTTACAAATTTTGAATAACTCATACAAGTAGTCTCAATGTTTCTGATATAGGATTCTATGCTTTCCGAAATGATTTGCATAGTTTCCACATTGACAAGTTGATAATCTTGAGAAATGGCAAAATTTTTATCAATGTCCGAATGGATATCATTATCTTTGGTTGATAACCAATTCCAACCAATTGTAATTGGTTTCATAATTAATGAATTTAGAGTCCAATTGACAAAACTTGATTTAGAACGATTTGTTTGGTTGACAATCTCGTCTTTGAATAGAATTTTGTTCTGTCGTTTCATATGCGAAATAACTAGCTTTACACAGTCTAAATGTGGCAATTTTTCATCACGATTAAAATTTTGACGCATTTCATCAATTGTGAACACAACTTTACGATCGAAAAGGCACCATTTATTGATCAAATTAATCCAAAAGTTCATCTTCAGGTCCCAACCTTCAGGATTAATTTCACGAATTCGAAAGGGGTGAAATAAGACATTCATTTTTTTATCATCATTCCAACAATCGGGTAAATATGGTCTTTCGATAAAATCGAAATTATTGCTGTCAATTTTGGTGGGAGATTTAAAACTACGATTTAATTTATCCATTAAAAAATGATGATTAAGATAATGACAATCAAATAGAAAATCAAAAAAATAATGGAAAAAATAAAAACATAAAACAAATATAAAGTAAAAAATAATAAAATGAACATAAACAAATGATAAACATGCTTCCAAAATGCATACAAAACTCATTACCAGATGGCAGAGTTAATCAAATTCATTTATCAAAATCGGAATTGAATTTCAAAGTTTTGTAACATTTGTAAAAATATTGAATTGTTTGGTTGTGAATGAATAAATGGAAGAAAAAATAATTTAATGGTCAAGCGAAATAATGAATGAATTCGTTCATATTGAATTTATTCAATATATGACCAAAACCAAAATTTAAACAATTTTCAAACAATATTTGCTCAAGTAATTTGATATTACAATTTTTTTCAATTAAACTTGGTACTTGAAATGACTTTGTTCCGTTTTCGTTTTTCTATTTCACAACCATAATTCGATAACATTGACGAATCAATTTTGAATTCTAAACAAATGACGGATTTTTTTTCTTGTTCATTTCAAAATTTAATTTTGCCAAATTTGCGTCGGAAAGAACATAACCAAGAAAAAAATTTGGACAAAAATTTTATTGTTTTTTATTCAGTAGT
>ERZ500997.450-NODE-450-length-11700-cov-5.460026_pt1 | contig 11700 bp, 11 predicted proteins | sample MGYA00248826_ERZ500997 | MGnify/ENA primary metagenome ERZ500997 (study PRJEB25958, sample SAMN03398524) | human skin metagenome | study: EMG produced TPA metagenomics assembly of the Human Skin Microbiome Metagenome (human skin metagenome) data set.
TAAATATACGGACAATGGCCTTATTTTTGGAAGAAGAAAGAAAAAACTTTCGTTTTACATTCATAATGATGATGATGATGATGATGGTAATTTAAAAACTCATTTTTTTTCTACAGCTTAAAAAAAATTATTAGATACATTATATTCCTGTAGAAAAAAATTATCAAGATTTAACAGTATTCAAAATTTACAAGGCTAATATATTTAATTATTATTATTATTTGTATACGATGATTTTTTTGGCCATGAATGGTCAAAATGTGGAAACAAAAAACGTGTCAAAAAACAATTAGTAAAATTGAAATTCATCATCAATGCGGCCATAAAAATATTACTATTTCTTTTACTTATGTCGCGAACATTTCATTTGCCTACGTGAATATTTTCGGATCACTGATGATGATGATTATGATTATAATCAAGGAATAAAAAAATTGGTCATGTTAGACATTCATCATTTGGGAGAATTTATCAATGAAAAGATTGGATTGCAAATGTTTTGTGTTTTGGGCAACAAAAGACAATTAAAATCAATTAACATGAATTATGGTGTCATTTAATTAAGCGGTTTTTTTGCATCCATTCAAAAAAATGGTCTTCAAATTTAGCCTTTTTCAAATGAATAAGATTACAAACCGAGCTTGTTGTTATTAAAAATAACATTATAACAATGGCAAGAACAAAAAATTGATTCATTTGGATAATTTATTTTCTCAAACTTGGCAGTTATATTTTCATTTTAGATTTTTATCTTATCAAACTACAAACTAACTACTATTTTTTTTCATCTTTAACAAAGAACTGACGACATTAATAACCGCAAACTTTATCATTAATAATGTTGATGTTGTTGTTGTTGATGATCATGTTTCATCATTGTTATTGTCGTTGGTGGCCAAAGCCATTGTTCAGCAATTGGATTTATTTACTATTGATCGTAACAAAAACATTCATCATTGTCGATAATCATACACAATTATTGATGGTTGAATCAATAAGAATTTTACGTTATTTTGATCAACATAAAACTATTGATCAAAATGATCATCATCATCATCATCATAGAATTGTTGAACAAATCAAAACATTGATTGGTAGTAATTTAACATTGGATTGTCATGTACAGCTTGAATCGAATGATCGTCTTTATTCATTAAAATGGTATCGACAATATAATGGTAGCTATTATGAATTTTATAGTTATAGTAAGTATTTAATAATAATCTTTTTGTTATTATCGAATCTAATCAATATCAATAGAATCGATTAGTTAGTTGAATTCAACCCTATGTATCCAACAATCATTTTTACAAGCCAAAATTACAGGAAATATAATTGAATTTCATTTTATTCAATTCAATTTCTAATGATGTTTTTTCATTTTAAATAAAGACATCATTCATTCTTTCGCTATTTGTATGTGTGTCTTACAGGACAACTTGAAAAAAAAGAGATTAAACTATTGGAGCAACCAACTGTCATTGCTTATTTATATTGATGAGCTTTCTTCTTTCTCTAACAACCAAAAATGTCTATCTCATCATTCATTCTACTTAGACATCCCTTCATTCATTCAATTATTAACCTATACCGGGCCCAATCGGCTATTCATTCATAATGTCGATATGATTTATGTTATTATTATAAAATACAATTGAAATGTCTTTATTCCAGCAAAATACAAAATTCAAACACAATAGAAGGGAAGGAATTTCTTTTCTTTTCTATTCTCGTTTTGATGTCGATCAATAGAATTGATGACTACGTTAATTTTGGCTCGACTATCAAACTTTGAATGATTTGTTCCATTATATAATGTCTATAATTTGAACATCTGGCCAATATTGATCGACATACATCATTGCCATGAATAAAATTCAATTTGAAATGAATTTAAGTTTCAATTAAATTCAACTAAATTTGCCTGCTAGCATTGTAACATTTTTTTAAATATTAAATATTGATGATGATGTTAATGATGACATCAATGATTATGGCTATCGACAAATAATGACAGTCAATTTTCTTTTATTCATTCCGTAACTAATTCATTCGAATTTGGGCTACTGGTTTTTATTTTTGTAGCAGTGAAAAGTATTCCATTTACTAAAGAAGAAATTGATTCATTTAGTTAAAAGATAGGTAGGTAGGTAGTGATAATTTATTCTTTTTGGTGACATACAACATTAATTTGTGACATCTGTTAGAAATATGAAAAAACTTGATACAGAATTTTACATGTAAAGTAATTATTTTGCCAAAATGATGCAAGAATTAATAAACCTCTAAGCTACGAATTATTCAATCAATCAATCAAAGTTTTCATTTTCATTCGATTTAATTAACTTGTTCAATTAATGAGAAGAAAGAAAAAAAACCACAGATTTTTTTTTGCCAAAAAAAAATTCGACAAAATAGATAAAAGTAATAGCAAATAAACGAAAATAGCAGGAGAAAGAATCGATTAATTATTTGGGCTGATCTAATATCATCTATAATAACATGTTTGTTTAAATAAATCCATAGTTTCAAACTCAAATGCCGAACATCAGCCGACAATTCATCATAAAACATTTCCAGGCATTCGATTACATCTAATGGATGGTTGGCAAATTAATGGCCAAATAATTCGACTTGATCAGGTTGATTTTGATAGTGAAGGTATCTATCGATGTGAGGTGATTAGTGATGAAATTTTTCAAGTTGATCGTAAAGATATCAATGTAACCATCTTAGGTATGTATGTATGTATGTATGTGTATTTGACCTTTTAATAATCAGTATCTTTCATCAATGCCAAGTGCCACCAATGGAAGCACCGCGAATAATTTATCCACAAAAACAATACCGCTTTGGTGAAATTGTTCAATTACAATGTATAATGAATCCACCAGCATTGAGCATCATGAAATTCTTATCATATCGAATTCAATGGTACATCAACAATGTAGCCATATCACCTATAATGAATTCGATGAAAAATTGGACTGTAAATGTTTATTCTTATCAGAAAATTAATCACTTGAATAGATTGAAATCGAAATCGGATCTATCATTAAACGAATCAATGTTGTCGAATGAAATGTATGAAAATAAAACCATATCAGATCACGAAACGACAAGTCTATTGGAATTCATTGTCGGTGATGAACATCGCCGTTTTAAAGGATCAAATCATTTTATTGTTGGCTGTGCTGCTGAAATTTCATCAATAGAAAATGTATCATTGAAATCTGAACCTAGTCAAAATGCAGGTAGGTGCAGGTGCAGCTATTATATCATTTTATGATCGCCTAATTGATGATAAATCAATCGAAATGATTTCGTTTTTCAACAAATGATATTATAAGACAAATTCATGGCCATTAGCTTAAAACATTTTTGATTTATTAAAAGTAAAATTTTTGTTTTCTTTTTTTAATTCAAATTTTGTATAGATATTTCAAAGCCAATAATCGAAGGCCTGAACACTGAATATCAAATCGGCGATCTTGTTCGTGTTAGATGTTGGCTGCCAGCAAATAAATTAACCATAAATATTAGAATCGAATGGATAATTAGTGAAAAATATAAGGTAAATTTAATTGCATTGTCAATCAGAATTTTTAAAGATTTTTATCCACCATCAGTATATACCGGCCAAAATGACTAAAGAAAAGAAACGTGGCGGTTATTCAGTAGAATTGTGTTTTCGATTAACGAACAAACATCTTGATGATCAAGGTTCATTTTCATTGAAATGTAGAAGTATTCAAAAAATGAAAATTGATAAAATCAATTCCACACAATCATCGACCATTAAAAATGATACCGAAGAAAACAAAACAAAATGGCCTGCAATGTCTACCTCATTTGAAGGAGCAATCATACCGATCGTAGTCATTCTGGCTGTTGTAATATTTGGTTAAAATTTATACGATTATAAAAATATGTTTTATGCTGATTTATTTTATTCAATTATATATGAAATAATGATTAAATTAAATGGATACAATGAAATGAAATTTTCAAGTTGAAACTTTTTTTAAAAAAAGATCAAATTATGCACAAACGAAATTTAAAGAAAATGAAAAAATTAGAAAGAAGAATATTATGACCAAATGTTAATAAAGATAGAAACTAATCGTATTTCAAACAATATATGTTATGTGCAAATATTTTGTTGATAATAATGATGGCAATGAGATTCATTTATGATGATGATCAAAAAAAAAAAAAATGCTAAATCGTTGATTTATATAAGTATCACAACTGTACGTCAATTTATATTTGCGTTTTCGAAAAATGGTTCGATTGATGATGCCACAGTAAAATAAAATTGGTTCACAGCAATATGGATTGAAGTTTCAATAGTTAGAAGGCACGGAACAAAATGATAAAACTGAAATGAAAAATTGGAGAAAAAAATAAACACAATTGGTTATAAATGAAATAATAATACATACCAAGCGATTTAATCATGAATTGAAATGATTGATTTTTATGCAATATTGCCATGCTTCCCATACATATTGATGAAATTTCAAAGGCGCGGGCGAATGCAATGTTGAATTTTTATACAAAATAAGATATGTGTAGGAATGGTTGATATTTTCGAATGAACCATTTATGATGATTTTTCGTCAATAATTATTGCTTGCCCATTTAGAATTCATTTACATATGAATCGATGCGGCAGTATAACGTGTATCGGTATTCCACCGCCAAGCTGATGGACGCCAACGAATCAAGAATAGTCCTGATGATGATGTAGGATAGCGAAATGCGTAAAGAATCCATAAACTTACTCCAAGAACAAGACTAATGACAAAGAATAGACTTATTGCTAAGGAAGAATGAGCCATCGATGCTCGATTTTTACTTGATGCAGATATATTTCCACCAATACGTTGTTCTTGAGTATTGTACTCTAGATTTGTAAGATTTTTCTTATCTGAATGAATGTCAATATTATCTGATGATGGACCATTAGCATGGTGTTCTGTTTGACAAAAAAAAAGATTTTTGTCAATAAAACTAAAAATCCCACTAATATTCACTTACCATTGATGATAGCACTTGAATTGGAATTGTGAAAAATGGTTGGTGATGGTGTAACTATGTTTGAATTGCCATTAGTTGTTGATTGATTGGATATTGGTAATGATGGTACTAATGGAGCTGCACATTTACCAACTTCGTTGATGGCATCGTGATCACAACGATTTGCAACCCATTCTTGTCTAAGACGATCATAACCATCTGAACAACGTTCAACAGAATCACACCATACACATGAGAATGATGAATTGCCTGTCAAACATGAATGACAATCTCTGAATTTACTACAAGCTGTAAAAAATATCAAAATTACTCATAAATGATAAATCTTTAATTGGATGTTAACATACTTGGTAATGCCTTCAAGAAAATAGCCGTACCACTACGGATATTTAGCTTTCCTTCATTTTTCCTTAAATCAATTTTATGATATTCATAGATGGTTTTACGACGAACAACTACATCGAATGGATAAGAATTATTAAAATTTGTGAATTACATTAACGAAATGACTTACATATCTGTTGTCGATGAATGAAATAAGCATCCGACACACCCACTTTAACTGGATGTTCATTTTCATTAATTTTATCAATCAACACAGGTATTTGTTTATAGACGAATGCAATATCACCATTCGAATAGATTGAACATTGAAAGGTGAATTCTTTATCAGGATCACTTTGTAATCTGACATTATCCCATTGTACAACAAAAACTGTCGAATTGAAGCCATATAAGATTTGGGCACGACTTGAATTTCTCGTATCAAAATTAGCCATTAATGGAGCAATATATTGTGTAGCAGCTAACCATGCATGTACATGTTCACCCATGTAAAGAAAACCACCAGTCGCAACGGTTATTTTAGTCAAATTATGACCATAGAAAGAAAAATTGAATGGTAGCGATATGGCCGCAGCACGGCGATGTGAGTTTGACAATACTTCATGTTTATAATTGCTGTCATTGAATGATTTTACATCGATCCATAAATTCATAGCTTTTTCCGGATCTTGAATGAATTCCATTTCAAAATATGAAAAATTCATTTTCAATACGGCATCGGATTTAGTGCGATTAGTTTCCTCTTCATATTCATGAAACGCTTTATTTTCATCGAAATCTTCTTCCGTTCCCGTGATTGTCGTTTCATCTATTGTTTGATTAATCAGATCACGACCATTATATGATGATGATGATGATGATGTCAATTTTGTTGGCTCTAATAATGCTGATTGTTTCATTAGTTTGGCATCCAATTTTTTATCAAATAATGTTGCTTTTTTAACAGTATTTTTGAATTTGGATGTTTCAGATTCTGGAAAAAATAGATAAAACTCAATTAGTAAGATTCATTTAAATATGAAATCAAAATCAAACTTACCACCATTATCCAGGCAATGTACATATATGATAGAATGAATAGCTATCAGAAGCAGTAATAAAATTGATGCCAACTTAAAATTATCCATGATGATGTTTCTTATATTCAAATATTCGAAACCAATGAATTTTGTTTTCGTTCAACCAAGTTCAATCTAGATCTGTAACAATGAATATAATAATTAATTTAATATCACAACGATAGCAAGATATTATAAAATTAAAAAATGTCAAAGTTGATTATAAAAGGCCAATACTAATAGAAAGGAATTCCAATTCAAAAAGGATATTAAACTTGATGACGTGTTTTGTTTGAAGATATATGTATGTCATGTACTCATAATTAACTAAAACAACAATGATTCCAATGAAACTACGACTTTATTCAACAATCATATATGATGACTTTGACAAGATTTTTTTTCTCATTTAATGTTCGAATTCCTAACCCCGATTATCGTCATCACAAAAATAAGCTATAAAAAAGAATCCGATTTGCAAAAAAAAAGTCAAAACATACCAGATTTGAGTCACAAAAAAACGGGATAGTTATAATCACAGAATGATTCGGAAATCTTTAATTTTTACAGAGTACACCACTAGTCACGAATAGATCAATTTTGATAATCAGTTACAATTAGGATGAGTGAATAAAATCGAAATGAAAAAACAAACGAAGGAATTATTCGCTATTTTCGTTAATAATATGCGTTTTTTTTCTTCTTCTTGGCCTTAGTTGTTTTCGTTTTTTTTTGTTTTCTATCGCCCGACGAGTTGATAAATATTGATGATGCTTATTGCTTTCATCAAGAGTCTTTTCTAAATAATATTATGCAGCTAAACACCAACAGTTTATTAATGTTAGCTAACGATGTACACAAAAAGAAATAGAAAAACAAATGATGATACGCATTTCCTTCATCATCATCATCATAGCTTGTTGCATCACTTGATATGGATATGTGTTTTTTTTTTGCAAAAAATGAACAAAATAATTCACAACACAACGTTTTGTTTTTTGATGACACCAACAAAAAAATGATTCGAAAGGTTTTTCTTTCACATCAAATACTGATAATTAGAGAAAAAGAAGTTCCTGAGAATTGTGACCATTACCAACCTATCATTGAATTTCAATGTCTACAAATTTGGAAGAAATTTGTTCAAATTTTGTTGCTGTTGTTGTTTGATGATATTATGAGATAAATGGCCACCGTCACAAATGAATGACGAAGCGATTAAGTTGAGCAAACGATTCTTTATACCGATGATGATGATGATAATGATGACGAATGATGGTCAAATGTGAGAAACGAGGACACAACCAAACAACAACAGAAAAAAACCAACAGTATTATGGTTATAGCTTGTTTTAATGTTTCGTTGTTGTTGTTCTTTTTTTTTGTTTGTTATCAACATACAATAATGTCAACCCGATCCATGGAAAACGAATCAAAACAGATTTTTAATGCCAATATTCAACAACAACAACAACAACAACAACAAAAACACACAAAACATATAGCGCAGAATGAGAAATACAAGATAAGATATTTTTGGGAAAGAGAGAACTCAACCACTCACATTTTTACGAATTTGTTCTTGATGAGAGCGAATGAGATCGTAGTAGTGGTTCATTTTAATGAATTTGTTTTTTTTCTTGAACACACAAAATCCTGGTCGAAAAAAAAATTAATGCCGACATTTGTATTCTGGCTATTATTGTTACTCTGCAGATGAAACAATGATGATCCTATGCTCTAAACACAGAGTGTATTGAACTTTTTTTTTGGACAAGGATTTATGTAGAAAATTATGCTTCTACCATTAGCTATAGAGAAAGAGAGATTCTACTTTTAAAATTTAACCATGTACCAAGAATCTATTAGAATTTTTTTTTTGGACCTGAACATCCGGAACCATAATAAAATGATTTCAATGATTTTTGTTATGATTACCGACGACGATCATTGATGAGCTTATTCACATCAATCAATGATCGAATGAAAATAGGAATAGGAAATAGGACTTTTTCATCTTTAAATGACAATTAACAATGCATCCTCATTATCGTTTTTTCATTGTATTAATTCATCAACCATTTTTAACTTAAACAAACAACGGAAACTATTATGGCAAAATTTCCACTTGAATAAAATTTGTCCAAAATGGAAAGCTTAAATTAATTTCTTTCGAAAAAAAACAAGTGGTTGGATTGTGATTTGGATTTTCTTTTCTTTTTGTTCATATTGTTCAATGCCGCATGTATGTAAACAACATATTGGTGTTCAAGGCAAATCTTTCTTTTTTGTAAGCAACAATTTCGACAATTCCTTGACAGACTTAAATGAAACAAATTGCGTTTCCCTTCAACGATTATAATATTTTCGAATCCGGCAAAACAAGTTCAAACTAAATCATCAATGCTGTATTTCAGATAGATTGTCAAACGATTGCGTATGATTTTTTTTGGAAATGAAATGAAATTTTTTTCATCAATACAATACGTTTCAAAAGAAACGATGCATAAATGTTTGAATCACCCGATAGACTGTATGATTCGAATAGTATGATGAATATTTTTATCTTATTCTTTGGTTTCTATCTCTTTTTTTTCAGATTTATTCATTACATAACAATGTTTTGGGTGCCTTTTTAAATCCAAATTTAATCCAAAAATAACTATTTTTATCCACTATTATTCATTTAGCCATTTACAAAAAAACAGTTGACTATATAGTAATGATTGCCATTGATCATCATCAAATAATTGTCCTTTTTTTTCAAATCAAATCCATTCATTCATTCATTCATTCAAGGTTTGGCTCTTTTGGATACCAGATTTTTTTTTGAAGAATCTTGACATTGACCTAAAAAAAATCTTCAAAACAAAACAATACCAGGCAAACAAACAAATAAAATGACATGTTGTGTTCGGTTACCTGGCTATTCGCCAACAACAAATCTAGTCAGGGTGTGTGTGTGTGTGAGTGATCTAGTTTGGTAACGAAACAATCATTCGATATTCCGGTTTCTACATCTCTCACCTTTTTTTTTTCTTTGATTTAAATTAGAACATTCAACAACAACAACAAAAAAAATAATGAACTTTTTTTCACAGTAAACCTGAGAATGGATTTAAAATTGGGAATCATCATCATCATTATTATTATTATCATTTGATGATTTTGATTGCAATTATTGTTTTTTTTTCTACCATTTCAAATGATTTATAATTAAATCACGCAAATAAGATAATGATGATTACACTAAAATGTTCTCACCACAATAACATACATTTTTTTTTTTTAAAAAGGTTATTTTCAAAATTCAAACAAACGATGGCGTTAGTTGAGTATATAATTTCGTTTTTTTTAATGTTCGAAAAATAATATCCGGCCGACTATCACGAGATGAGCCACAATCTCAATCACAGTGAAAATGATAATTATTAACCAACAAAACAAAAATTATAATTTCTCATTTTTTTGGTAAAAGAATGAACAGATTTAATTGACATTCGATTGTTTTGTTTGTAAATAAGTTTTCGTATTTTTGGATTCTTATTTTGTAGTGGGAGTATTCGTAATTATTTTCTTAAATTATTCATCACTTGACAATGTGAATACAACGATGAAAACAACTTGTATACATCATTATTGACAATGAAATTAGATTTTCAAAATAAATTATTTCGAATCGGATATCGTAATGTTGGTTAATTTTTTTGATTTTATGATTCATATTTATTTTAAAATTTATTTTCTATCAACTTTTAGGTTCTTCCATTTACCAATATTGATCCAAGTTTGGAAATTTTTGCGGGTATCGAAGGAAAATTAATCCAAATTATTGCTGATCATTTTAATTTTACAATCGAATTTATTGAAAGTCATTATGAAGGTCGATTGAAAGACATTAATGGTAATTGGACTGGACTAATTGGACAAATTCAAGAAGGTCGATTTGATATGGGTATCGGTGCCATCAGTATAAATTACAATCGAATTTTTGCCGTCAATTTTCTTGAACCACATTATATTGACTCATTTACGTTTATAACAAATCCAGCTGCTAAACATATCGGTTTTGATGTTTTGATGCGACCGTTCCGTCATGAAGTTTGGTTTGTATTTTTTTCATGCTCATAATCGCTTCGTTATTTCAGCAATTTGAAAAGTATATGACATCAATCACCAACATTGTACGCGATCAGAAATCATCAACATCAAAACATAACATTTTCTGGATTAATTTGTGCCTTTTGTTTCGTCAACCATATTCAAAACTTGTTCAAATAAATCTTTCATTGAAAATATTTGCCATTATATGGGCGATTTCGGCCTTAATTCTCACCAATTCATATGCCGGTTGTCTTTGTTCAATCATGGCTTTGCCATCTGAGCAGGTTATTGATTCGGTTGAAAAATTAGCCATGGAATGTCCGCTAAAACATATCAGCACAATCGGCATCAATACTGATTACTACACCTCAATGAAGGTAAAGAAATGATCTGCTTCTTTTCATTCTAAATTTCATTCTATTAATTGCAGAATAGTTCAAATCCCACATTGCAAAATATTGGTCAGGATATGAAATTCGTATCGGACCGACATAAAGGAATTCAAAAGGTGCTTTCATATGCAAGTCGCAATCATAACTATGCATTTCCAGGTTCACATGAGCAATTTTTATTCACCAAAATAATGATTGGATGGAATCAACTTTACCTGCCACCATCTACAGCATCCTTTTTTCCTCTTTTCTATGCTATTCCGGTACCAAAAACTTTCATTTACCGAGATGAATTTAATCAAATGTTAGTAAGATTCTCAAAAAAGTTTATTTGTTAAATTTTTTTTCTTTACTTTAAGAATCAAACACGCGAATGAAGCCGGCTTCCTGAAATGCTGGAGATTATTGGAAATTCTCAAAGTATTTCGAAAACGTCGAAAAAATGCTTTGGAAAAGGTGAAAATACAGTCCTCATCATCATCGTCTTCTTCCTCTTCAGCTAATATAAACATAAAATACCATCGGTTCTCTATGTTACACATGGAAATCATATTCGAACTTTATCAAATTACATGGACAATAGCCATGATAACTTTAATATCGGAATTATTCATTTATTATCGATTAATGTCCAGGTTGATCTCAAACATTAATAGATTATTTAATCATATCACCAATCAATATGATCGGCATGGATAATAGGTTATGCGAAAATGTCTTGAAAACCAAAATTTCCTGTACATTATGATGATAAAGGC
>ERZ500997.451-NODE-451-length-11679-cov-6.401497_pt1 | contig 11679 bp, 8 predicted proteins | sample MGYA00248826_ERZ500997 | MGnify/ENA primary metagenome ERZ500997 (study PRJEB25958, sample SAMN03398524) | human skin metagenome | study: EMG produced TPA metagenomics assembly of the Human Skin Microbiome Metagenome (human skin metagenome) data set.
CTGTGCTCTACAGGGCTGAGAGAGAGAGAGAGAGAGAGAGAGAGAGAGAGAGAGAGAGAGAGAAATCCATCATCATAATCTTGATGATGGATTTTCAGCCATCATTTTTCTTTCACTGTAAAAAAAAAAATTTTGTATGAAATAAATCCGCAAAGATCAAGATGGATCATGTTACATGCATTTTTTCCTTCGAATCACATCAGTAGAATCCAAGAGTAGATCACAGATTCCATAATGACAAAGACGAAAAACATTTTTTTTTTTTGGCTTATTTAAGTTAATCATGGCGATTTGGATTGATTGATTTTTTTCTTGTTGATAATCATTTTAAAACGAGTAAAAGAAGAAGAAAGAAGAAACTCTAGCAATATTTTCCAGGTGACAAGATTCACACTGGCTAAAATCAGAATGAAAAAACAAAAATGACCAAAAAACCAAATGAGAAAAAAGACCTAGACATTCATTCATTCATTCATTCATTCAATCATTCCTGACCAATGACCTTTGCTTTTTTTTTTGGCTGTCATTCATTTTTGTCGATGATGATGATACTATCGGTTTGTTCATATACGAATTGAAATTCCCAATGGACATTCCAATGACATATTTCGTTGTTGTTTCTTTACCTCACTTCTGAAAAGCTCAATTCAGATAATTTTCGTTTTTTTTTCAATTTCACCTGTATACCTGTGGCTGTACTTTCACTTGTTTCAAATCAAAATTGTAGTGTAAAAATTTCATTTCATGTTTTTTCAGTCTCGTCCGAAGATATGAATCTTTCTTTTATTTCTTCGTCGTTAAACCTTAAACAAGACCAAATAGTCGTCCACCAAAAAATCAAATGTAAAAAAACACCATTCATTCAGCCATCATTACTGCAATGTGGTTTTCTTCTTCTTCGTTGATTATCGTCGTCGACGTTTGATCCCTTTTAACTCGTTGTTGTCCAGTGTGTGTATGTGGAATGTGGTGGTGATCTCCATGGCATTGAATTTGAATGGGAAAAAGCAGAAAAACATTTCGGGAATGTTGACCACCACCACCACCAAAAAACTAAACCAATTCCAAATGTATAATGGTCAAGTGGAAAAACGAAAAAAACGATTCAAAACATTTACATGGTTAGTTACATTGATCATTCGGGGGGGGGGGGCAAACAAAAGTAGAGTAGAAAACCATTCAATTAAATTTGAAATTTTTCACTGGCCTTCCCATTTTTCCCAATGATGATGATAATCACGCGCTTTATCTTGAACCAAATTTTTTTGCTCGTGTTTTTCATCGATGGCCCACAGGGTTTTTGTTGTTTTGGCTACTTGTTGAATTCACACACGATTTTTCTCCCTGGCTTTCTTTTTCAAACTTTTAATTTTTTAAAAAGTTTCCTCGCTTATTGATCATCATTGTCGGATCGATCAATAATGATAATAGTGGTGGTGGCGGTGGCGGCGGCAATTTGACGTTTACGTCGTCGAAAGTCTGTTTTTGTTTTTCAAAATCCCGAAAAATGAAAATGAAAATCTATTGATCTGGTCTGCCTCTCATTTGCAACCAAAACAAAACAAAACAAGAAAAAAAATCAATGGATTTTTTCAAGTATAGTACACACACACACTTTTCGTGAGTTTCGTTTCGCTTCTTGCTGGTTTTTTTGTTTCAAAACAAAAACCCGGGACCAGAAAAAAATTAACCTCGAAAATCAAAAAGGCAATGCTTTTCGCCAGGCTCACTGTGCATGTCACTTTTTTTGACTAGAAATTCGTGTGTGCTTTTGATTGAATGAATGAACGGAATGAAAACAAAGCTAAAATCAAGATTTTTTAAATTTTATTTTAACATCACGATTTGGGGAAAAAAAAGATTATTGAATGAATGCAAATGCCAAAAACCACCGAAAAAAACCAATTTGAATATTCGTTTTCGAAAAGTAAATAAACCGAAATCATTTTTATTAGCATTTTCTTTCTTCGTTCAAAAGTTTTTTAAAGAATTTTTCAGAAAAAAAAATTCATGATTTAATTGATTCCTTGATACCTTCCTTTATGTGTGTGTTTTCTTCTTATTTCAAAAAATCTTTAATTACAACAACAACAACAAAACTCGAAACGAAATCTCAATAAATAATAAATATATTTTTTCGTAAAGGTAAATAGTGATTATAAGAATCATCATCATCATCATTTTCGGAGAGAAAAACAAAACTACCAATATATTACCAAAGTAAAGTAAAAAAATTCAAATCAAAAAGATGATGATGATGATCAATTTAAATGGCGCCAGCCAGCTAAAATGACCAAGACGATTACGATTACGACGAAGACGACGACATTCATATTATGAATATTTAAAAAAAAGAAAATCTTTTTTTTTATGATGATGATTATGATGGTGGTGGTGGTGCTTGCATGCAGCATGCCATGTCATGACTTAAGGTTTTTTTTTCTTTGGTTCTGGTCGTAATTTTTTTGTTTCTTAGAGTTTTTCATCAAAAGTAAAGTAAATATGATTGAAAAAAAATGATCGATATTGGTTGATCGAAAACAATTGATCTTCTCTCTCTCTCTCCCTCGAACAACCATAATTTGCTGATTTTAGCATCGATGATGGCAATTAAAAATCTGTTCATCAAAAAAGAATTATTTTCGAGAATTTCTTCTTCTTCGTCTTTTCTGATAAACTTTTCAGTTTTTTCTTTCTTTTTTTCACCTTCAAAAAGAGATTGTAGATGTAATGAAATGATGGATGTAATGAATGAATCGAATTGAATTTTGAATTTTGATAAACCAAAAAAAAGAAAAGTCCAAATAAAATGATAATTGTACATGTCTTTATCTGATGTTTTTCTGGTAGCTATCTTTGTGTATTTCTCTAGTTTTTTTATTTCATTTTTCAGTGAAAAAATAAATTTCCTAGGCAAAAATCTGTGCTGCGCTGACCTTTGACAAGAGAGGCCAAAATATGTGATAGAATTACTTTTGGCTAAGGAAAGATTCGCGAAAATGATGTTCATTTTTGGATGTTTTGGCTGTTCATTTTCATTTTCATGTTTGACAATAATGATGATTATGTCCATACCACCATCATCATCATTTTTTTCCAAATTCATTGATGGTCGCCAATGAATATTTTCACCATCATCATCATCGTGTTTCTGAAGATCGTAAAATTTGTTTATGAAAAAAAACGCGCCACTTGTATTTGTAAACGAGATCAAAAGGGCAATTTTCTGGCGAATTTTGCCTTTAGCTAGCTTTCGAAGTAAACAAAAAAACAATTTCTACCTGGAAATTCGACCAAGAGAGAGAGAGAGAGAGAGAGAGAGAGAGAGAATGGACCCGAAGAAGAGAAAATTCTTCATTTCCAAATAATAATAATTGTTGTTGTCTGCTTAATTATCCTCATCATCATCACAGAAGCTTCACCAAAAAAGAAAAAAATGGACCTACCATTTTGACTGACTTGACTGGACTAACTAACTAAGTGACTAACTTGACTTGACTTGACTTGACTGAAATGAAATAAAATGAATGAACAAAGTCAAGTCAAGTCAAGTCGATTCGATTCGTCGATGATGATGGTCAGATAATGATGGATAGATGGTAAAGTGGCGAAGTAAGATAAGAAAAAAAAGGCCCCGAACAAAAAAAACCGAGCTACCTGTTTACCTGGTGAAAAAAAAATTCAGATTTTTTTTTATTTTTGCGGAATTTTTTTCAATCAATTTCATCATCAACAACATGACTCTAGGGTCTTTGAAAGAAACAAGGTTAAATTGTTAAACGAGTTAATTATCAATTAAATGCTTTTTTTTCAGCTTCTTGTTTTTTCAGGTAAAAATTACTTTTTCAAAATTTGAAATTTTCCAGTTTTTTTTGTTTCGTTTCAATTTACAAGTGAATTTGTTTGCCATTGAAAAACAGCTTGAAAATTTGTTTTTTTTCTTTTTTTTTTAAAAATTTATCAAATTAAAATTGAATTTTTCGCTTTTTCTTGTGATTCTTTGTCTTCGTTTTCTCTTTGTATTCTTGATGATTGAATTTTGAAATTTTTTTTTGGTGTTTGATTGACCAAAACAAAATTTAATCATTATCATCATTCGTTAATTGAAAATAAAATGAATGAAAATTCCATTCATTCATTCATTCATTTTCTCTTCAACTAATCAACTGTCTTTGGCTCGATGTGTTAACGAAAAAATCAAAAATCAAAAAATCAATCGAAGTCAGGTATTTTTCTTTGAAAAGTAAAGTAAAGAAAAAAACGACATCAACTTTATTATCAAACAAACATCATCATTATTTTGGTCGCGAAAATTCAAAATGGCAGTTTGTTTTTTGATTTTCGGTCCTGACATCTCAGTGAGTGAGTGAGAACGAAGAACGAAAAGTAGAAGCGAGAAAAAAATTATCTTTTATCTTCGTTTGATTAGGTTTTGCTTTTTTTTCATTTGCAAAATGAATGACCATTTTAGTTCATTCACATTCTACACCAGTCAGTCAGTCAGTCAGTCAGTCATCAATGAAAAGAATGTTTGTGTGTAACGTAAACGATAAAACGAAGAAGCGAAACATCATCTTATAAGATGATGGTAGTGTGTGTGTGAAATTATTACATCCAGAACTTCCACCATTCACTCACACATGGACATTGACTGAGTAAAAAAACTAAAGAAAACCTTAAGGGCAAAAATATCTATAAAAATCTGGTTGGTCGTTTGAAGATTTTGATGAAAAAATTGAGAAAAGGCATCAAGATGTGGAATCCGCAAAAAACGAGAATTTTTCATAGTAGTTTTTTGTTTTTTACATTGACATAATCAATAATCAGGCAGGAAAGAAAAAAGGATGCTAAGATTTGAATGAATTTTAGTTGAATGAAATAGTTTTGGGTTATGTTTTTTTTTTTGAAACAAAATTTTAAAAAAATTTTAAAAATTCAAACCGCGTGAGAAATTCATTTACAAAACCCGGGAATTATAAATCTCTTTTTTCTCCCCTTTATCATCATCATCATAATGTCATTTTAATAACGGGAGAAAGAAAAAAATCCAAACAACCAGAACATATGGCATACGACCTTTCTTTTCTTTACATTTTTGTAAATTGAGATCATCATCAATGTTATGCGACAATTTTTCCATTGATGCTTAACTGCTGTTGCTTCTCGGTAAAAAAATCTGCTGAATGGAAAAATATTCGGTCAGTCTTGGTTTGGTCGATTATTACTGGGAGAGAAGATCTCTTTACGCAACCAAATTACTCAGCCAAATTTTCCAATCAATTGAATTGGAAATTTCCAAGAGTTTTTTTCTTCGATCAAACTCAATCTCCATCGACTAATTATAATGTTTTTCTGTTTTGTCTTATTTCATTGTTCGACCTCTTTTGACCTTTGTTCTTATAACGAAGCCAAAAGAAAAAAATAAATTCCAAAACATAAATCATCAAACATAAGAAAGATTTGGTATGGCTAGACAACAACAAAAACGACGATTTTCTCATTTTCCTCCTTGAATTTCATAATTAAGAATTTTCTTGGTTCGTTCAGGATCCAAAATTATCATCAGCCATCGAAATATTAGACATTTTTTACTGGTGGTGTTATTGATGGTGGTGGTCAACATTGATTATCATCAACCGAGAAAAAAGTCAAAGAAAAAGATTGTTCGTTTCCATTCCATTCATTTCATTTGCTGTTATCAAAATGAAAAATAATAATTTTATCTACAGCAGCCCATACATACACAGAATGTTTTTTTTCTAATGCATGTTTCTTTCGATAAAAAACATACATTTTTTGACGACAAAAATAAAAAACATGCCTAATTATTTTGCTGGTTTACTAATGAGCCTGAACAAAACTTCTTGAGGAAAAAAATGATAAAATTTTGTGAAAAAAAATCTTTAAGAATGTTCCATTAACATGTTTGGCGTTTTGAGGAGAAAAAATTGATTTTTCTTCGTTTTCCTTTGATTTTCAATCTTGCAAAATGCATTTTTTCGTTGATCTTTTGCAATTGATAAATGAAATTTCATATTTTCTATATTTCTATTTTCTATTTCTGTTTTGGTTTGGAACAATGTTTTTTCCAAACTGTCATTCAACAATTTTTTGCGTTTCGTTTCAGTTTCATTTTCGTTGTTTAAATTTTTCTTTTGAAATTTAGAAAACAAAAATGATGATGATATCATATGATGATGATGATTTTCTCATCCACTTTAACCACCCATAAAAGGAATCTGAAAATCCATTGGATAATCTTTTTTTCTTCAGTTTTTCAAAATTTTCATGTTTTGATTGTGGATTAGTCATTTGTTTATCATCATAAAAGTCATCATCAGGAATGAAAATAAAACAAAAAAAATTTGATATCATCGATGATGATGATGATGATGAAAATAAATCTGTAAATTGTTTATGTCTGTTTATGGTAATCATCATCATCCAATCAATCTATCATCATCATCATCAATAAGTGTCTCTCTCTCTCTCTCTCTCTCTCTCTCTCTCTCTCTCTCTCTCTCTCGCTGTGTGTGTATGAAAGTAAATTGATCCATCCATTTAGTTTTTTGTTTTGTTTGTCGATGATGATAATGATGATGGATAAAATAGAAAACAAAAAAAGCCGAAATAAACATCTAGTGAGTGTGTGTGAATGACGCCTACGCAGATTAATCCAGAAATTTTTTCTTTTTCTCATCATCAAATCAATAACGGTAATAAGATATTTTTTTTTCTTTGCGCAAAATTGCGAATAATTGATAACGGTGGTGATTTATTTTTGAAATTGAAAAACATTCACAAATTTTTTACTTGGAAATTCAATTGAACAAAAAAAAAACAAGGGAAGAAAGACAACGAAGACAAATCACAGGGCTTCTGAACATCATGTATTCATCATTATTATGGTAAACCAAATGATATGCATAGAAACATTTTCCTTAAAGATTATCTTTAATTACGTAGGCGAATACACAATACTACTGACACACACACAGATGTTTTGTTTGTTTGTGAATGAATGAATTTCATTGAATATCTTAACACCAGTCAGCCAGCCAGCCAGACAAGAAACCGAATTTCATTCAGTTAGATTTATTTGTTGGCAAAGCTGAAGCTGAATGAGTAAGTAAAAAAAAAGTCATACAATTTACAAAGATTTTTTTCTATATTTCTTTTTATATAATAAGAGAGTATACGCGTGGGAAAAAAAACTGAAAACTGAAAAAAAAATGTTCGGATGGTTTACATTTTACTATATGATAGTATTTCATTTTGGAAAATGGTCCCCTTCGCTTTGAACAATTCACACGAATGAATATAACCCACAATGAAGAAACCAGGGAGAGAGAGAGAAAAAAGCTGAAATGTAAAAAATTGGATCAAAAATCTAGCTGAACCCAGTAATGCTTCAACGAAGAGAGAGAAAAAAATATCGGTTGAGTATTTTGTGTATGGGGAAAATAATAATAAAAACTGGAAGATCTGGAACCAGAACTGAATCATCAATCACACACTGTACAGTGTTTACTATGAAAGTTTTGCTTTGTTGTTATTTCCCCTTTTTTATTTCTGATTTGAAAAATTTTTATCTATTCAAAAAAAAGGATCCCATACGGTGATCTTTTATTCATTCAAAAATTATTATTGCATCAAATTTTTTTCTTTAATTTGTTTTTTTTTATCTTTCAAAGTAAAGTAAAATATGTCTAGGTGTCCACCGAAAAACTAATTACTGATGGTCGCCGTCGTCATTTTTCAATAAACAAAACTCATTGAAAAATTCAAATAAAAATGCTTTTTTCACGGTTATAACTAACTCTGACTAAATGAACTCTATCTTTTTGGTTTTTTGTCCGACGAATATGTTCCCTGCTGCTGCTGCTATGGTTATATGGACTAAGTGATTTTTTTTTGAAAGCAAAAATCCCAAAACATTTAAAAATCGATCAATTTTTGATTTTTTTTGTTTTGGTGAAAAAGATCAAAAATATTTTCGCCGATAATGTTCGTTTTTTGGCAAAACAATCGAATAGCAGTGACCAAGCAACAAGTGTAAATCACTGGTGTCATTAGTAAAAGGTAAAAGGTAAATTCCACAAAAAGTAGTATTTTTTTTTGTTGACCAAACCTTTGTTTGTTTGAAATCTGAAAAAAAATCTTTGAATTTTTCAAGATAAAAATTCTTTCGAATATCTGATCTCCAAATATTTCAAAGTGGAAAATCAAAGTAAAGAAAAGAGATCAAAGAATCATTATCATCATCATCATTAGGTCAGTAGTTGAATGATGATCATCATCAAACCACAACCTGTTGAATGTGGTAAGATGCATGGTGGTTTGTTTTTCTTGGCAAGGTTCGGTTTTCTTTTTGGGTATTTTTTTTTTTTTTTTTTTTTTTGTTTGAACAAAGAAATGAAAAGTAAAAGTTTTTCGATGAAAAAAAACCACAAAGATAATCCCGAAGCGAATTCGATGATGACAGGCTTGAACATTGGGCACACCTTGCTTAAAATACTTATAATGATTATCTGGCTGGCTCTTCATTCATTTATTCATCCATCCATCCATCAATGTTTCTTCATATTAAATCCAAATGAAAATGAAATGAATTTTTTTCCAATTCCACTTCTTGTTGAAAGCAAGCCAGAATTGAATTTTTCTCTCTTATTTTCCCCTCCAAAATGATCAATAATAGATGATGATGTTTCAGGTGATGAATAATGATGATGTTTTTGAAATTAATATGGTGGATTTTCTTCAGTAAAATAGGTCATTAGCCAATGATGATAATGTTCCTGCAATGAAATAATAATAATTCTTTTGACTTGCTTAAGCTTGAAAAAGATTAAGATGCAAAAAAAGATCAGGAAAGCTAGTGCAAATGATGATGATGATGAAGAAAAACGATAAAGTACGATATTCATTTCGTTAAATCCATATAGTGAGATTCTGAAAAGGAAAAAATTTTAAAAAACTTTTGAAAATTTCAAAAAATAAGAAAAAGAAGAAAAAAAAATCTAATCTCATGTCATGTCATGTACTTGTGATTTGTCATCTCTCTCACATCTCATTCATTCGCAACATTGTTTTGCATGTTGCTGTTGAATGGTAATAATAATCCTAATTTATGTTTTTGGACTTAAAAATTTTGTAGTCCACATTTCTTTCTCTCGCTTTCCATATTAATTTGCGAAATTTTCTTCTTTTCATTTGAAAAATTTGTCTTTTGAAAAATCCAGCACATCCAATATTGCACAAGCACACAGGATTTGTTCAGTGTCAAGATTTTTTTCTGCTGTTTCGGCAAATCCTGAAAAATTGACAAAAATCAAACAACATCCAAATTAAAACAAATAAGGCAAATGATCATTTGACCATCATCAATGGTCATTGACCGAACCTTGTAAATAATAATTTTTGTTTCACCTTATGCATTGGTATATACGGTAGCTTTTTTTTTTGGCTTTCACCAACCAAAAAAAAACTAACGAATATTTACTGCTCCTGGGATCTTATTTTTGGCCATCAACTAACATCATGTAAGAATTGACGAAATCGAAAAAAAATGCAATCAGCTAATTTTACCTGTATGATGATGATGAGCATTCTTTGCCATCATTTTTTTTCTTTTTTTGAAGAAAAAAAACAAATTAAACAATGGCTTTTAAGTGAAAATAACCTACCTTTCTATCTACCTACCTACCTACACACACAGGTTATAATCATCAAAGTCAATAATAATCATTGCAAAAAAAAAATGTTTTTCTGGTTCTGGTGCTGGTTGATTTTTTTTTTCTTCTTCTTCGAAAAAAAACGATGATGATTATTATTTTTGTTTTTCTGTGTCCAGGGCAATAATGATCAAGGTTCGTTCATCATCAACATCGACCTTTGACCTAGTTACTTTTCTTTTTCAATGCAAAAACCACCAGAAGCTTCAATCGTCGTAATAACCAACAGCCAAAGAAAAAATCAATAGACAAGTAAAAGTAATCAAGAAAAGAATCGAAGTAATTTTCAAAAAATTATTTAGCCGACTGGGAAACCTGATGATGTAATAAAAAATGAAAAAATAATAATAATAAAGTGGCAATATCGATTCGGGTTAATATATTTACAAATCTTGAGTTTTGAGTTTTATTTAACACATCTTTAGGTTTTTCTGTATATAGAACCCGGCCATCACCAAGCAAACAAACACAAGAATCATCAACGGTCATCGAACGTTGTTCAAACCAGAAAAAAACTTGACAACAACAACATGATGTGTAAACATTTTATCGCGATAATAAAAAACAAAAAAAATGATTCATGATTCAATCAACCCATCATGATTATCATTTTGAGTTATGTAAACACCAAAACAATCAAATTTTTCGAATGATTTCCTTTACTATCTATTCGAATCTATTTCAACATAACAATGATGACAAGTGTTGAAATATTTTGTGTGAATGATAATTCTTTGAAAAAAAAAACGACGAAAATTTTTCTTTTTTTTTCTTGATAAATTGAATGAATGAAAATGAATTTGACAAATTCACAATCGAGTGAACGCAGGTAAAAAATAAAGAAAAAAATTTATCACCTGATAATTAAATGTTTTGATGTCAATAAAGCACACACACACACACCTTTTTCCTGAAGAATTATCGAACGTAAAATGAAATGCATGACTTCACACATATTCCATCTGTTTGGATTTCATTCATTTATTGTCGTTGATATCGTTGAAACAGGAAACAGGACTATTTTTTTCGAAATCTTTTGATCGAAACAGCAGAAAATAAACGATTCTCAATGAGATAACCTGAATAATGATGATGTGACGATAGATCGATCAGTTCAATCAATCAATCGATCAGATCGATTGATATTAATCTTCTTAACACAGAAATTGATGATGATAATGATGATTAAGATAAATTCATGGATAATAGGACACAGAGCAGATCTTTAGAGAAAGTGAATTTTCTCATTTCTTTTCTTTTTCTTACCTTCTGCTTCTTCTTTTTTCTAATTATAAAACGAAAAACCCAGAAAAACGAAACGAAACGACACGAAAAAAAATCCATTTTGATTCTGTATTTGAATTTCGTCGTTCGTTCATTCATTCATTTATTGACATAATGATAAATGATGATCATTAAGAAATAAAAAAATCTTTATAATCAATATATTTTATGCCAGGTAAATATCATTCGAAAAAATTGATCGACTTAAATAGCTTCTTTTTCGTTGGTTTGTTTTGTTTGAGCTAAAAATTGCGTGCGATTTATCACGATTGATTAGTTTGCCAATATTCATAATGATGGTTATTATTATCAACTTTGATTATTGACCATTTATAAATGATTTTTTTTTCTGATGATATTTATGTTTGCTTTATGGGAATTCATATTTTTGTCAAAAAATCAAAATTTTCATCGCGAGAATTCGATTTTTTTTTTGATTTATTCGAATTCGAAGAAAAACCAACAACGCACTAGCGACATCGGGTGGTGAGAATATGAAAAAAGTTTTTAACATTCGATTTTTTTTTTGTAGAATTCGAACTTTGTTGAAGAAAAACAATTATAATTCTTGATTTATAATTTGTAAGTAATTTTTTTGGATTTTTTGGTTGGTGATTTTTACTTTTTTTCTACTTTTTTTTGTATCAACATAATCATCTTA
>ERZ500997.452-NODE-452-length-11675-cov-5.187866_pt1 | contig 11675 bp, 10 predicted proteins | sample MGYA00248826_ERZ500997 | MGnify/ENA primary metagenome ERZ500997 (study PRJEB25958, sample SAMN03398524) | human skin metagenome | study: EMG produced TPA metagenomics assembly of the Human Skin Microbiome Metagenome (human skin metagenome) data set.
AAAATGGAGGTAAATAAACAATTTGATTTGATAAAAAAAAATCAAACAAATTAATTTCTTAAATAAAAATAATTTTGTTTCTATAAAATATATATTAAAATAGAGGAACGTAAACTAGCCGATTCAGAATTTCCATTATTAGTTCAATTAAATTGGCATAAAGATGATCGTGAAGGTCGTTTTCTATTAAGACGAATGGATGAAAAAACTTATGTATGTCAATGTGAATTTGTTTTCTAAATTTTAATGATTTTTCATTTTTTTTCTGTACATGTTTTAAATTAATAAAAACAACAACATTAACAACAATCATAAAATAGCTTCCCGGATTCAGCCCGGAAAATAGCAATATATTCAACCGTAAATTATCAAAACGTGAAAAGAAAGAGAAAAAGAAGAAAGAAAAAAAGGAGAAAGCAGCCAACAATAGTAAATCGAATAAAGATGGCGGTAAAAATGGAAAAGATTCGCTAGCCGAAAAATTATATACAGAACTACCCGAGACTAGTTTTACTCGATCCATTTCTAATCCGGAAGCGGTGATGCGTAGACGAAGACAACAAAAACTTGAGAAAAAATTGCAACAATTCAGTCAGGAAGGTGGCCCTGAAGCAGGCGGAACATTACGAATATTTGGTGAATCAATTAATCAAGATGTACCTTATAAAACAATATTATTATCAACTAGAGATACGGCTTCTTTTGCCGTCAAAGAAATTCTTGAAAAATATGGTAAAGATAAAGAAGATCCTGCCCAGTATTGTTTGGTTCAAGTAATTGTACCATATTTAAATAATGGTAGTATTTCCGATGCTACAACCAATGGTGTTACGAATGGGCCACAATCTTTACCCGATACTTCTCAAACTGGTATTCGTGAATATATTCTCGATGATGATGATTGTCCATTGATAATCGAAAGATCACATAATAAATCACGTGGTGTATTAACATTCCATATCCGACGACGACCACCAGATTTTCAACCAAGAAGACGTAAGAAAAAAATTGGCAATCAAATGATCGAATCGATCGGTGGTGTTGCTAATGCTGCTAGCGCTGGTGATGAATATTGTGAATCAACAACTACAGCCAATAAAATGTTGCCATATTTGGTAGAAGTTGATCCGGATGGTAATGAAATATTTCGACAGGGAGTCATTCCTAAACGTCACTATTTGAATACCAGTATTCTTGAAATCGGTACCGATGTCGATGTGATTGCCGAAAAATCGCCGAATCCAAATCTTAGTACGTTACAGCTTTATGGACCAAGTATTCAACCACATCATTGTACGATTGCAAATACTGATGGTATAATCATCGTCACACCCAGTAATCGTGAAGCGGAAGTTTTTATCAACGGTACCAAAATTTACGAAACAACCGTACTAAAACCAGGCATGTTAGTACGATTCGGTAAATTATCAACATTTAAATTTGTAGATGAAAATCTACTTAAACGACATTCCCAAATTTCTGCCGGACCATCGGTTGGTCATCATTCTCAACAATTGCTTATGAATGATCCACTAAAATCACCCACATCTTCACTAAATCCTTCATATGAAACTACATTTGATGCTGATGGTAAAGTTGAAACATCGAGTAAACCTGAACCAGTGGCCAATATGTACAATACAGGATCATTACAACGGCATCAAACATTGGGTAGTTTACCTCGATCAAGTATCGCCTCGAATATTGAGACAAATATGATGCCTATTAGACAAGTACCGGGGCAGTTACCGATTGCGATGAATAATCAACCACAAATAAGAAAAGGTGACAACATATTGCCTGCCATATTAGAAGTGGGTGAAGAACTAGAGGACCTATTTTTAACAACAATCATCAAGCGAATCGATCCAAATCAGGTGCAATTCAAGCTATGCATTACTTATTCGTTATACATGGTCACACGATATCGAGCTTCTACATATTTTAAACCGGAAATTACTCCGGAAATTCGTGCCGAACTATTAATTGCATTTTGCATCAAATATGCTAACATGATACAGCGAGCTATTAATGAGAATCATACTAATCAATCATCGTTAGCTTTTTGGTTAGCAAATTCATCGGAGATTTTACATTTTCTAAAAAATGATCGCCATCTTAGCGCATTCACATTTGATTCACAAGATATTATGGCCGAATCTGTTCAAATAGCCTTTAATCTTTTGGTCGCTTGTCAACAAAATGAATTGCAAGAAGTATTATCTACATTCACAAAGGATATCGTTGATCAGTCCAACAATGCTATGGATACGATGACCCAGAACATTTTGAAAGTTTTATCCAATTCGATGCAGCTATTACGACGTTTTCGTGTCAATGCAGCGCTCACTATTCAACTGTTCTCTCAGTTATTTCATTTTATCAACATGTGGTTATTCAATAAAGTGATCGGTACTCCCGAATCAAATTTCTGTTCTCGTGTTTACGGGATAAAATTGAAACAATGTTTAGCACAGATTGAATTATGGGCTGAAAAACAAGGACTTGAACTGGCAGCCGAATGTCATCTGTCACGTATTATTCAGACAGCATTATTTTTACAAGGACCTAAAAAATGTCCAGAAGATCTGAATGCATTGGTTGCAAATTTCTACAAATTGAATTCCATTCAATTACGAGCTTTATGTGAACGTTATCAACCTTTACCAGATGAGGTATCGTTCACTTCCGATAACATTCAAAACATGGTAAAAATGGCTCGTAATACCACCGATGAATTGATCATCAAAGATGGTCGTGAAATTCGATTAGAAGAAGAAAGTGATCTACAATTGCCATTCCTGTTGCCTGAAGATGGCTATTCCTGTGATATTGTCCGCGGTATACCTACCGGTTTGCAAGAGTTTGTCCAAACATTGGTACAAGCTCGAATTTGTAGTTTAACCATTCAGCCTACGGCTTCTGGTTACTGGACTATTTATTTCATTAATTTTCAGGCCGATCAACAGACAACACCAACATCGATACCATATCAAGAATATGATGATCAAAAAAATCGTGGATCTATTTCAGATAAAAATTCCTTGTCGAGTCAATTTGTTGGACATCCACAATTATTGCATGGACAACAACAATCAAAAACATTGCCACCGCCTATTAAACCATTAGGAATTATGATGGCCCCTGGCTATGGTCCAGCATCTGCATATGGAACTGTTCGGATGATGCCAGAACCAGAGGTTCATGTGATCAAACTTCAAAAAATTAATAACGGTATTGGTTTGAGCATTGTAGCTGCTCGTGGTACTAATCAAACTCAATCAGGCATCTATATCAAATCGGTCGTGAAAGGAGGAGCTGCTGATATGGTAAAATAAATATTTTATTTAGTTTGATCTAATCCAATTAAATTCTAATTCAATTACAGGATGGTCGATTAGAAGCTGGTGATCAATTGTTAAAAGTTGATGGGCAAACGTTGATTGGAATCACCCAAGAAAAAGCTGCAGAATTGATGACTCAAACAGGACCTGTGGTTACATTAGAGATTGCTAAACAAGGAGCACTTTATCATGGACTAGGCGGTATTCTGACTCAGCAACAACAAGTTCCATCTGCTGCAGCGGCAGCAATGATGGCCAAAAGTAATTCAATTCAATTGTTTCTATAACTTGAAACACTAAAAATTTTTATCTCTTTATTAGATTTACGACTTCGATTTGCACCTGATTATGGTGGTATACATCGATTCCCTGGAGCTGCAACTACAGCCGGCCAATACAGTCCTATGCTATCACAATTTCCAACGGTTGCAGCTTCACAACAGACTGGCATGCCTGGTAAGATAATGTCCAACTCGATAAATATTCAAAAGTGAAATTTATATATTTTTTTTTTTCATTAACCATAGGATATAATTCATTGCCGTTACCCTTGAATTATAATTATCGTAATCAAATGGGCACCGCAAATGTTGCTGCTGCTGGTACTACTATTCCATTAACATATAATAATAATTCAGTCAATTCTATGCGACCAGAATCACAATTGAGTTATAATTCAGCCACAAATCTGATGAATTCGTCATTAGTCAACAATAATAATCGAAATATAAACATGTCAACAGCTAGTTTACCGGCTAATGCTGCTGCTGTCCAACATTTTCATCAATTACCTGAAGAACGACATTATCAAAATATTCAATTATATCAATTGAATCATCCGGGATCTGCAACACAGCCCAATGGACCTGGACAAATTTCTTCAATGCAAAAATTATCACCGAACATGAATCATCATCAACTTCATCACCATCATCAAATAATGCCGCCACCGTCTAGTGTTGCTCAAGTAGCAAATCGTTCCATCTTACACGGGTCACATTCATCTTTACAGCAACATCCATCATCATTGGTAACAACCACTGGTGAATTAACATCATCATCTAATCCCTCGAGACCTGTATCGGCCATTGTGACCACTAGAGAACAGGAGCAAATATTTGCTCAAAATGCAGCAGCTGTTTCAGGATCTGTAGCAAATACGGTGAAACGACCCGGAGAACATTATTATTCACAACAGTCACAATCATCCGACCCGAATCAGACATTGATCGAACAGCAATTTCGCCAGCATCAATTGCGACAAGAAGCTAAAATGGAAGAGATCCGCGAAGAATTACGACGTCGTGAAGATCGAATTCAACAACAACAGTTGCATGGCGGTTCACATACAATGTCACGAGGTGTATCAATGTCTAATTCTGCCATCACTCCTCATGTTCTGATGACGACTAATGGGAACAGTTTACGGCCACGTTTCACTAGCCAACAATCATTGACATACAATGGCCAATCAATGCCCCAACCATCTACAACTGTATCACAATCATCGTTGAACGGATTCCGTCCTAATGGGCCATTTGGTTCGCCTATCCGTTCTAATCCACCGCCACCTGCACCAAAACCAATGCGATCAATGGCATCGAATAACAATAATAATGCTATTCAACATGCACAACAGCCAAATTATCGTTATGGACCTAGTGGATATCCACCTCTAGCCCAAGCCAAATCCTCATCTCCATCACCATGGGAACGTGAAGAGAAAGAAAAGGTATTACTAAATTTGTCCCATTAATATGATTAAAATTTTTATTTTGTTATATATTCTATAGGAAATTCAGCAAAAAATCGAAGAAACAAAAAGATCTCGCGATGATGAGATCAAACATTTAGAATCATTACCTTATCGTAATCCTAAAAATGAAGAACGTCTAAGGAAATTGATCCTAGAACGTGAATTTCAAAGACGTGCTGCCGAAGAGAATGAAGATGATGAGGAGGATGATGATGATGAAGTGCTAGACCGTGCTGAACGCCGTGAACGAATGTTAGCCATTCATCAGGATCGTGAACGTTCTCGTCAACGACGCATACAACAGGAACAACAACAACAACGTTTTAATGTTAATAGAACAGATGAAAATGATGATCAGAAAAAAGCGGATACAGCACAGCGACTTAAATATCTTAGAATTGCCGAAGAACAAACGCTCCCGGATGAAGAAAAAATTTTGCCGGATGTTAAAAAACGACAGGTAAACATTAAAATGTTTAAATCAATGAATACATAATTATTACAATAATTTTATTATTGCTAAATTTTTAGGAAGAATCTCCATCCAAAATGAATAATAAATCAACTTATGATTATCATAATGAAACAATTCCTCCGTTGCCAAAATCATCACCACCCGTTGAATCAGCTAATCAACGTTTGGATCGTTTATTATTGAATGTAATGAAAAATGATGAAAACGATCAACAACAATCCACATCACAACAACAACAACAACAACATGCAATACCAGTCGCAACATTAACAACAACCAGAATGGGTGTCTTGAAAAATTCGAATAATAATACATCGAATATACATTCCGAAAATAAATCTACTAAAAAAGTTTCATGGAATGATAATCCTGCCACAACCGTATTAAATAATGATGATGATGACGATGAAGATGATGACATTGAAGATGACGATGATGATGTTGAAGATGAGGATAGAGATGACGATGATGGAAAAAATGAACAAATGAATGCAGAAACAAATATGTGCATTAACGATGGAAATGTTGTTACAATTGGTAGTCATACTAATCATCTTCATGTGGAAGAAGAAGAGGAAGATGAACCACAAGAAGATAGATTTTCATTACAAGATATTGATGATGTACTTGGATCACAAGGACCAAATGGAAAAAATTGGCTAAATAATTATGTAAGTGGTAGTACACCAGGTGTAATAGGAGCACAGGAAGTATATAATGATCCTCGTAAACGTATTGAAGCTGAACGTTTTAAATCGAATCAGAATCAATCATCAACAGATAAATTACCCGAAAAGTTAACATTTCAAGAAAAAATGAAAATGTTTGCCAAAACAACTGGTGCACCTGAAGAAACACCGGTACGAAGTAAAGTTAAAATATCAAAAGCACAACGTGAAATTGAAGATCGTGATTCAACAACAACAATTACATCAGATAATTAATGTTTGATCTATTTCAAACAAAAACACAACAACAATAAAAGAGCAAAATAATATAAGCTTAACAATGATTTAGGACACAAACAGAAAAAAAACCACCACATTATTCGGATAATCAAATTTCAATCAACCAATCAACCAATGTTTCAACAACAACAAAAATATGACCCACCCAACAAACAACAACAACAAAAAAAACGTTCAAATGATTTGCATATTTCATTTTCAAAGAAAGAAATTCAAACAGATTTTTTTTTCTTTGATAACGGTCAAAATGAAAATATTCTGTAATCAAACGTAAGCATTTACTACTGGTTGGAAAATAGGAAATTGTTGTTGTTGTTGGTTGTTTGTTGCATGTTCCAAACAACATTTGTACCACACCTTTTTCTTGTTTTGAAAACAACAACAAAAACAACCAAATCGATTCGTTTTAATAATATGATTTAAATGGAAAAGTTTTTTTCGTTGTTGTCATTACGAAATTCATAAATTATTGAAAAAAAGGGGGAAATCAATGATGATGATTTTAAACCGAAATTCAATTAGCTAAACAAAACCTTTGATCGAAACATCGAAACAAATTCTCATTTTTTGCCATGGTCATATGGTATAATTAATTTGTAGCCATTTTGGTAATAAAAAATGAAAAATTATCAAACACCAAACATCAAAAAAAAAATTTCGACAAATTTTTGATATTCAATCGATAATCAATAATGATGGTGATGGTGATAGTGGTGGCAATGTGTGAAGAAAAAAAATTATTATTATTATCAAAAAAACCAAACCCGAAATTCATATTGAAAATCATGAAAATTACAGAAGGCTACAACTCAAAATATGAATTATGATCATCATCATGATAATGATCATAATGATAATGAATGGTTCACCCGAATATCGAGTATTCGATCAAAAAAAAAAATCAGGAAAAAAAATCAAGGCAAAAAAACTTTAATGATGATAATAATGGACAACAACATATGTCCAATTTTTTTTCCTGTCTTCCTTTTTCACTATACTCAGAATCAATCATACACACGATATAATTATTACAAGATAATAATGGTTCATTGATGATCGGTTGCTGTTGTATTATACATCAAGGTTGAAAAAACACTACGTTCAAATTATCTTTCGAAAAAAATGTCGATAAAAGATCAAACGACTTTAATCGATGAATGAATATTGTTCGGAATTAAAGAGAAAACTAGAAATCAATTAATCAATGGTTAAAAACAATAAATTTTCATTTTATTTCGCTTAGGATCCCAAAAAGATTATGATTCGGACACATTTGATGTTGATAACGATGACCGGACACAATCATCAAATTGATAAAACAAACAAACAAAGCAAACAATTGACTTGAATTATATATGGAAGCTAAATTGAATCAAATTGATCTTAAATGACACGTGTGTGTGTTTGTGTAGTGTGCAATGTCAAAACCATCGGTTTTTTTTGTATTCTCAAGAGAAAGAGATTAAAATTGGGAAACAGGATCTGATTCTAATTCTCCAACTACTGAATTACAACAAAAACCGGCAGCTTGCCATTTTTTTGAATCGTGAATTAGATCATCCATTAGATTAAATAACCATGTAATGAAATGGGTTTCATTTCAAACAATTAATCTTAAATCAATTAGAAAATTTAGAATCGATCAATCAAAATTGAATTTTAAAGAAATATGGCAACTATTACCATTATCATTATTATCATTATTATTATTAATCAATGACAAATGAGATTGTAAAAAAAAAATTTATCGATTTTTGATTAATTGTCGAGAAGAATAATAAAATCGATATTTAGATCGATCAAATAGATCAATCACGAATTTCATTTATACGGATTGATTGATGATCGAAATTTGATTCATTACATATTCACGATTCGACGATTCTTATATTTCATTTTTTTTTTGTTTTTTTTGTTGTATATCATCAAATGATGAGAATGTTTTTGAAATGTGAATAACAACAAAACAACGCATGCTGTGTGTGTTTCGATTTGTCTCCAGACAACAATTAACCAAGAAAAAAAAACAATGAAACAAAATGATGAAACATAGGAAATGAACATCACAAACACACAAATAGATTGGACGAAACTAAAAGAAATCGTTTATAAAAGATTTCAGAAAAAAAGAGAGAAAAAATGGGTGAAATGACCATTATCATCCATCCAAGTTGGACACTACTATGACGACAGAGGTCATCATCCGGTCATCATCATGACTGATGATGATGATTGTCGATTTGGTTGTCGTCCGGATGAATGAATGAATGAAAAAAAGAAAATCATACAATAAATTGGACAGCCAAACATTTATATCAATAATGTTTCATCATTCATTTTTTTTTTTCGAGAAAGCAAAAAGTATTTCGAAAGAAAATTATTCGATGCTCGATTTATTTTGATTTGAAAAAAAAACATCCAAAATAATTGATAAACTAACCAACCAACCAACCAACCAAGCAATCACATATACAGATAGAAATAACCATAAGACACTTATAGAAACTGATTTTCTTTCAAAACAAAAATTCACATAAGACATTATTATTGTTGTTGTCTGAATGGATGTTTTGATGATGATGATGATGAAATTGATTCGGTCCATTCGTCATGGACGATAATTTAGATTTTGATGCTACTGATGATTGTATTAGATATGGATGGTCATCATTAATAAATGTAAACCAAAAACTTAGACAACCAATCAATCTATGTTTTTACGATCAAATAACCAAAATGGACAAACACACACATATATCAAGGCAAGGATTATCATGATTTCAATTTCGATACGAAACAAAGAAACCACAAAGTATAAAGACAAACATTGAAAGCGATAATCATTATTTACCGAAAAAAAAACCTCTCACACAAAACAAAAAATCATAAATCATATTACAAAATTGAAATTTGCAATTTTGGTGAATCAATCAAATCGACAACAATGCCAAAAACAAACCAATATTCAGTATCGACCCTAAAGCAATATGAAACTTCAATTATATTTTTGGATCATATTATTATTATGTGCGTGTGTGTGTGAAAATATGGATCATTGAAAAAAAAATTATGAAGTGGGATTCATTCATTCATTCACTATTACCCTCCGCTTCTATTATATTTGGATCTAATCCAAATATAAAAACTTAGTTGGCCATACCATACATAGACCCAAAACACACACACACAAGGGAGAGAGGAACCAAGCTATCATCCATGGATTATAATTTTTGTTTGGAAAAAAAATAACAAACTTTCATTTAATTTTTCCACACACAACCAATTCAGGCCACTAGATTTATGGGATATGCAATATTGAATTTTTTTTCTCTTTCTCACCAACCAACCAAACAAAAACAAAAAATGTAATACATGATTGAGAGGCCCATATGCTAACCGATGAAAGTGGGATGTAGAAAAAAAAATTGAACATTTTTTCCAAAACCATAAATCAAAATGAAAAAAAACCTGAATAATAAAAGAGAATCGAACAACAGTATTTGAATGAATGAATGAATTTCAAGGTCCAACTGTGTTTATACAACAAACAGAAAAACTTTGTTTGGTTTCAGGAACACAAACGCAAACATAGACAAGAATGATTCGATAGGAAAAAAATTCATAAAAAGAATGGGAAAAAGAAAATTCAATTTCAATAACCATGAGTGAGAAACAATGATGATTGCTCAAATTTACGACCCGAAGAAAGAAAAAACGGTTATTATTATCGAAAACAAACAAACGAACCCGATGTGCAAACGATATGATCCGATCATTAAAAAGATATGGGTGTGTGTTTGTGTTTGTGTTTGCTGAACATTATCATCTCAACACCTGGGTGAGAAATAGAAAAGACTAAATCCAATTTGGACTTTCAATTATTATCTGCTTTACAAAATAGCATCGGGATCATCATCATCATCATTGAAGAGATTAATTCTCCATCTGTGCATCATTTCATTTCATTTTTTTCAATTCGAATGTTCCTTTTTTGTTGCATAGAATGATGATGATGAGTCATATTATTTGATCGATATTTTCAATAATAATAATAATAATAATTTTCAGTTATTTCGATCGATAAAAAAAAAGAACTGCCTGTACTCGTTAACTATTTGCCAATACACGAATTTTTGAAAGTAGAAAAAAATTTTCGCATAACAACCGGAATTCGCATCGATAAATCATCAACTTTGTTATCAACATAGAAAAAAGTTGTCAAATACAGTTATTATAACATAAGAATTCATTCATTCATTGAACCACACACACGCACATGGACATGATTGTTGATTTTATCAAAAAAAAGAAAAGTTATTTAAAACCGATGAAACAATCATTTCATTCATCATCATCAACAGCAACATCATCCGAAAACAAACTTCAAGTTAAAAATTAATGAGCCTTTCAAAAATGACGGCATTCATTCATTCATTTTTTTTCTCGCCATGTTTAATTGTCATCAACATTGGATAAAGAATTTTGTATAAACTTGAAAACAACTACAAGTAACCTTGTATTAAAGTGATGATGAAAAATTCCGGGAAAAGTTTGTAAAAATAATTTACATTTCTCCCAGAAAAAAACTATGTCATCATTTCTTTTTTTTTTGCTTTTGCTGTCTGTCATCAAGTTTTTACTATTCTTTTTTTTCGGTTATTTTTGGTCGATCCAGATCGGAACGGTCGAATGGTTGTGGTATCATCATCATAGACAACACAATGACATCGATGATGACAATGACGTTTCAACAACAATTCATCAACCACGAGACAATCAACAACAAAAAAACGGGACCGTTAAAAAAAATGACAACCATTTTGGATTGGTCTATCATAGATATTATATTTAGAGAATTTGAGAAAGTTCTTTTTTTTCAATTGTCATATCAATAGGGAAATTTAATGGAATATCAGAAAATCGATTTCAATTTGATTGAATGAATGGATGAATGTTGTGGGTGTATGGAAGAATGATATGTTATGTGACGCATCCGTTTGGAATGTCTATGATCTATTTTGTTATATCACAAAAAAATCAATCAAAATTTTTTTGTTTGTTTGTTGATAAAGCAATAAAAATTTGATATTTGAATTAAATAATGATGATCGTTAGTTATATTTGGAAATTCT
>ERZ500997.453-NODE-453-length-11669-cov-8.102549_pt1 | contig 11669 bp, 7 predicted proteins | sample MGYA00248826_ERZ500997 | MGnify/ENA primary metagenome ERZ500997 (study PRJEB25958, sample SAMN03398524) | human skin metagenome | study: EMG produced TPA metagenomics assembly of the Human Skin Microbiome Metagenome (human skin metagenome) data set.
GCGGTTTCGATACTACGCGGAACGACAAAACCGCGTTGTACGAGGGACGACTGTAGTTATATGTGTTATTGCTTAAGCTAAAATCAAATCAAACCAACCAACAAACATGGTAATATTCATCAATGTGTATATATTTTTTTTACGGAACATTCACTTTCTACTAATTGTTTCGTTTGTTGTTTTTTTGTTTTGTTTAATTCTATTCAATAGCTAAAATTAGAAGACTAGACAAGAATATTCATTTCAATTCAATCTTTATCAAATAAAAATATATAGAGATTGGTCGTTCATATAAAATTGTATACGGTGGCAATGATATGTTATGATGATGATGATGATGATAATAATGATGATTACCAACAAGTGCAGCAGCAGTAGCATATTTATGGTTGCCCTTATACATCATTATCATTATTTATCATGAGCAGATATATTCATTTAGCCAAACCTTTTTTTCATCACTAAAATTAGAATCTTATACATCGTCATCATCATCATACAATTATTATCTATCTGTGTATATTTTTGAGATCAAAGTTCACCCCATTAACTTGTTAAAAGATTCTTATGGATCGAAACAACACTAATTGAAACACAATCGATTATTGAATTATATTTAATATATAAATTCCATCAATTTTTTCCCGATTGTGATAAACAACAAGGACATAATGATGACAGAGGAAATGTTTGGCCATCACATCATAACAACATGATTGCTTGAGTTCATGATATGATCATGTGATCATCATCATAATCATCATCATTGGACTTATGAATAAAAAAAGAGAGAGAGAGCTTGTTGCTATCGAAGCTAATTTTCCTCTCTCACTTTGTTCAGATGTAAATCACCACATCTCTCTTTTTCTCTTTAACTATCTATATTACTTTCCTTTTTGGCTTTCTCATCATTTTAAAATGATGACTTTCTATTTAATCTATATGGATGTCGAGGGAAAATATTATTATTTATAAATTCATCATACCCGATTTTGTTTACGACAGAAGCTTTTTTTCGATTGCTTTTGCGATCTTCTATATGTCTCTATCAATCAATCTTGAAATGTGTGTGTGTGATATATATATTTTTTGTCCATAATTTGTTTTTTTTTTAATATTGTCGATAGGATAAATGTCACTGATTGCAATTGGTGTTGAGTATTGATTTGATATATATTTTTCATTTGCTGTTTACTATTTCGTATTTTGTAAAATGTTGTGTGTTCACACACAAGCCAAAGGCTCGAATACGAAAAAAAAAATCAAACTAATAAAGAAAAATAATGTAGCGTTTTTCCCAAAAAAAAAGAAAAAAATTGAAAAGCTACCCAAAAGTTTTTTTCCATAACATGTATTTGTCTATACAGGCTACTGAAAATAGTTGTTGATCCATATTTGCACACACATTGGAAAAAAATCCCGATGGCTATTTATGTATTTTTTCTGGTTATAAACATCATCATAGACATCAAAACAAAACAAAAAAAAAGGATAGCAATGTTTTCAAAATAAGGATCATTCCAAATCACAATATTAAAAGTGGCTGTTTTACTGTATTAAAATTTTTATCATCATCATCATCAACGCTTTAATTGAATTAATTATTGAACGAAAATAACACTTCTCAATCAATAAAAAAAAATTATAAGCCAAAATTGAACAGATATCACCAAATAAAAACCGACACCTGCTTCCCAAAATGTTTTTAGTTCAAATCTGACCAATCTTGAAACAAGCCACAACAACAACAATTGAAATATTCATAGTTGAGTATTTGTTTTCAGTATTTGATCATAATTAATGACAAACTGAAACAGAAGAATGATTTGGTTTTAGTACACGTGCAAACAATGAAATCATTTTGTGTTTATGTATGCAGTTTGTATAGATTTCGCGCTAAATATTCCAGAATTGATCAGACAATAACCCCAGTCACACAGAAACATGGCAAACCTCAATAGGACATCAACCGACAGTCAAGTGAACCAAAATAGAATATTCACTCTCTTTTGAAAAAGAGGAGAGTGACTGCCAAGTGAACAACTCTCGCTTCATAATATATTCTGCCCATAGTTTTAATGTTTTTAACTAGTTGTTGTTATGATGCTGACCTCGATTAACCTCCTCAGTATTTTTTTGCGACGACAAGCAAAGAACCGGCTATTAAATTTGTTGTCTATATAGTGAATGGTGTAAACAATCCAACAACCAAACTATAGCAAGAATTTTTCTTTTCATTTGGCAGTTGCCGTTAACGAATCTATGCGGATATATTTACTTTTTTTTGCATTTATGATTTAGAACATGGGGTTCCCATTAAACTTTTTATACCACACAGAGGAGTTAGAGGACGCGTTCTTCATAAAGATTCCAAATGGATATAATTTCTGGATACTATATTGTGTGTGACTATTTGGATCTGGATTGTTTGAAGTGAATATATGAGTGTATGATTAGGATAATTTAGGGCCTTCATTATTATTTGATTATTATTTGTCAGCCGCCTGTCAATTAGCCAAGTAGAATTGAATTTGTTTGTTCAAACAAACAAACAAATAAAATGATGGAATCATACAATGGAGATGACTCACAATGTCCGAAAAAAACCAACAAAATCAGATTATGACAGTTCACCTAAATAAATTTTGGAATGTGATCGTTTTTTTTTTTTTGAAAACTCAATTATATTGAGTTTTTCCATCGCTTATTTATTTTTCGATTTTTTTTGCTTTCCATTGAGCATTTTTCATCGTTTGTGAATGAAAAAAAAAACAACATATATAGCTGGATATCTTTGTTCAAGATTCAGGTCATGATCAAACGATCAATCGCACAGTGTTGCATACTGTTGTTAATAATTAGAAACATCGAATGATGATTAGTTGAGTAGAGTTTAGACCAGACAATCTCAACAAGGATTGCACTCATATCTTTTGATCGTGATCGTCATTATCATAGGGGAGGAATATTTCATCACAGGATTGATATTTTTGTTGTTAAAGAAAAAAAACAACCGCATCGGTGATAAGTATCATCCATATATCAACCATTATCATACATTAACGACATAAGGATTGCAATATTGAACTATATTCATATGAACAATAGTCATCAGACAAGGCGTCAAGATTCTTGTCGCCAATACTGCTTAATTACTATGACAATCATATGCTGCTTCCATATGTGTTAATGGCAATACACAAAAACAAAGACACAAAGAGTTTTATAAACGAAACGAGGATGGATATTAAGGAGGATCTGATAAGAATAAATAGCTCGACCATGGCTCCCCATCACGAATCTTATGTCTAATAGGAATTTCAAAAACCAATCAATGAATTTCAGATATAATTGAGCAAAAAATGGTCTGAATATATGTGTAACGGATCAAATGGGAGTAGATGCCATCAACAGATCAATTGTGGTGGTATGCTGTGTGTGGAAAAAGTCCGGCGTCTGGGCCAAGTTCAGCTTTTAAAAAACTTGGATTCATCTTTCTTTTTCCAAACTAAACAACGTTCATGTCTGTTGGAATTCAGCTGATTTTTTCTTGTCATACCATCAAAATAGATAGGACTTTTAACAAGTTAGCTTGCCTACACTCTACATTTAAACACAGAAAACACGCTAAAACTAACATTGATGGCGGCGGGAGGAAAACGCGTTTCAGTCGGTCGCCGCTCCCACTCAGCGCTTACTAGCAACGAAATCCCAATGAAGATAATATGAGTAAGATGTCAGTGTGTGTGTATGTGAATGCATTGAATGATGAAAGCAATTTTTCATTTTCATTCATCCTCGATTATACTTGTCCGAAGAAGCCGGGAAAGCTACATTCAAACTGGCAATTGCTTTCTGGTTTTCAGTTCGGTTAAATAAGCTTGGCAAAAGTTGGCGGCGGGAGTTAGCTCAACTACTATATTCTTTTCCATTAAATCAATTTAATTGATGAGGGGTAGATGCGTGGCGCATCCCGATATGTGAGTGTTCATTGCTCTTGCTCATTTGATCCATTTGAAATTGAATAAAAGATTGTCTTGGATTGTCGCAGAATGCGTATTAGAATAAAAAAAATAGCAGTCGTTTGAAAAATCGGTATAGAATTTCATAGACATTTAAAGATGGAAACGGACAATGAATAAATGTGAAAGACCTCGAGCCAGACTTTTTAATCGATATTGTCTTGGTCGGTACCAAGGTGAAAAGAATTCAAATATTAAAAGTTGTGAATAAATGTCAAAAAAATTACATCCAATAAAGTTCAATAAGTTTACTCAGGTAGATTGAATAGAATAAACCATTTTAAAAAGAAAGAAAGATCATTTGGCAATCCAAAGGTCGAAAGTCATGAAGTGAACACTTGTAAAATGAAGATTCAACCAAACTCAAACACCACATGGATTGTTCAATACTTTAGTAGCATCAGAGTGGTAATTAATGTGTGTGTGAGGGACAATTAACGTTGTTAATTGAGAGTGGAAAGATAATTGAGCAAATCTAATTAAACTTTTCGTCGTGGCCATCATCACAAGATAGAAAGATATAGGAATTTAGCATCTATTAATGAATTCTGTCCAAGCTATGATAGAATCCCAAATATACTCTTCTCGAGAACAGTGACCTTTGTCGAGTCGAAGAGCCGAGGATGACGGCGGAGGGTGGACAGACAAACTTGGTGGGTAAACGAAATTATTTCCCCAAATTATTAGGTCGTTGAGCGTCTCGTGCCCTCTGACTGGATAAGCTGTGTGTAGGGTATATATCATCATTTTATCCTATGCTACTGCTTTCAAGTGCGGATCAATCCAGGTGTTCATCAGTGTATAGAATACAACAGAGTTGTTGGCTTCATTTGTACAAAACATAGAGAGCGCCACTAAATTCGATATGGCAATGAAAATGCCAATCTTGGGTGAATAGAAAAGCCCGCGTTTTCACACTGTTGTTGTTTTTGTTATTATTGGGCAGCTCAGATGACAGCGAAATTACAGAATCACATGATATCACAGAAAAAAAAAGTAAGGTTAGTATTTTGGGTTATTACTAACCCAAATAGGTTAGGAAATCATCTGGTTAGCACTAACCCATCTACTTAATTTTCTGTGTATCCATGTTAAATATATCTTTATATTTGCTACAGAATTTGGAATAAAACTTACCATAATTGTTGTTGTTATGCACATCTCGGCCATTCGATGATGGGGGTGGTAATGGTGGAGGTTGCATCAATGATGGCGAATGATATGAAACCGTCATGGGATTGTCGGTGGTAGGCGTTGCTGGAGGCTTCGTCGATGTTCGTTCCTTGGTTTGAAACGAATTTGGCATAACGGTTGATTGTTGGGTCGTGGACGAGGCACTCAGCCGATGATCACGGCTGTGGTTATTATTGTTATTGTAATGATTGGTGTTCAATGAGGATTTGATTTTGGTGTTGTTATTCAACGATGGAGATAAATGTTTTTGTTGTGATGATGAAGGTGATGTGGCTTGATTAAATAACATTTGATGTATGGTGCCCAGATAATATTGCGTTGGTGGTGTGAACAATGCGGGCAAAAAACGATTTGTTTGTTGATGTTGACCTTGATTCAACGAAGAAGTCATATTTGTTGGATTGTTATTGCTTCCGGATAAACTAATAGATGACGAACTAGATTCGACTCTTCTGTTAGATTTTCGCAAACTTTTCTTGGATGATGACGATGATGATGATGACGATGATGATGAGGTCGAGCTTAGCTGTTGACTATTGTTATTACTGTTCGAACAGGTCTTATGTCCTAACATGCAACTGAAACTATGTGACGATATTGAATTTGGTATACAGTTGGCAACTGATGTTGTTGTATCGGAATCGATCACCATTCGGTGTTGAGAGGAATTTAAATTATGTTGATTGCTCGGGCTTGATGATAGGATATTTGTCGTTGGTATTGAACCATTACGACTTTGCAAGCCACCACCACCATTAATTGAAATTGAGTTTGATGTAGCCTTACCAAGTGCTGAATTCAGATATGAACCAGCAGAATAAGGCGATGATGACAATGGTGATGATGATGAAGATGATAATTGATCTTCGACACCCATCGCCATTGGTTGACCAAGTCCGATATTTACACCCCTGAACAGATGATGATGATGGGGATGATGATAATGATAGTCGGTTAATCCAGCTATGGCACCGCTATTACTACGGCTAGCTGTTGATGAAGCCAGACTGGACGATGCCGATGATTGTGACGATAGTCGACTATATCGTTCACAATTCGGATGATGTAGATGTTGGGGTAATTGCGAACTGTGGCAATTTAAGAATTTATATGAACTAAGACAATTACAAGCACACATTGAGAATCGTTTTTATTTTTTTCCAACAAACAAAATAATAAAAGGAATATCGATGAATTGCAGATCGATGATTTTACGAGATGAGAAATAAATAAAACCGGATGAGATGAACTGAGCAATCGGTTATTGTTGGGGTAAATATGAAAGCGATTTATTAATTATTTCGCTGTATCAAAGATCAACAGGAGCGAGACCGTAAATGGTCTTCGGTTGTAATTGTAGTTAGGTTTGTTTGTTTGTTTGGTAGGTTGATTGTTGTTGTTATTGTAGATTCAGAATCTCAGATAGTTTTTGATGTATCAAGTGAAATATTGACAATTGTTGTGGAGAGAGAAAGAAAAAAGGCCAGTAAATTTGTATTTCGGTTTCGAATCAGCAAAAAACAAAGCGTATAAATTAACGAAAAAATTTTTTGTTTTGTTTTGTGTTCAGTGCCAACAAATAAAGATAAATGCCATTAAAATAAAAAACAATAAATTAGGATTCAAAATGTTCATATTTGTTCCATGATTTGGCTTTTTATTATTATGATTCCTTTTGTTTGACATTCGATAATCAAGATTACGTTCTATGAAGGCAAACAGATTGGTTAGACTTTTATAGTTGATGCTGTATTCAAATTCCATGATATTAAATAGATGTTAGGATGCTTATGATAGCTAAAATGATCACTTGAAACGCCAAACATAAAAAACAAATTAAAACTTTGTACTAGAAGGTGCAAGATAATTTTGGCGCCAAACTTCGTAATTCAAGTATTATGTTCAAAATTCAAATGTCAATTTAATCGAAGAAAAAGTAAATAAATAAACACAACACATGCATAACAAATTGATGATCAATCACATTTGTATTTCACAAAAAAAAAATTCTAAACTGGACAGTAATTATTATCAATCAGTAGATGAATTGATGTGATAGTGATGTGTTTATCAATTTAATAGAGATGCACATGTGGAAAAATTCAATTCTTATTTATTTTTCCAAAGGAAACAAGTTAATGTGTGTATGTATTTTGATTGAAAAAAAAGAATATAAACAAAAACACACTACTTGAACATTTAATCACTAAAAACTAAGAGAAAGCGAAGAAATCGAGTAATAAATTGTAAAATGGAACGATGTTATTCGATATGAATGCGATGCAAAGCGACGTGAACAAGGCGACTGCCGGTGCACGAATGAAACTTAGATCGTATAGAGCACCCGCATTTATAAACTACTATATTTTTTTCTATCATTCTCCTCTCTGTTATAAGCGGTCTGCCGGGGTTGTTGTGACCGCCGCGACTTTTTTTGTGTCTGCGTAAGAGAAACAAAGTGAAATAGAGAGAAAGAATCTCGCGCCAAATGTACACGTCTCCTGATGAATAAATGAAAAAAACAACAACAACAATAATAACAACAACATTAGAGGAGGGAGGGCGCGTCATCACACATGATGAGAGTTTGGAACAATTATGAATGCTATTTTTTGCCCACTAAAAATTTGAAACTAGTAGCATAAATCATTGCTAGAATGCGGCACCCGCAAAAAAATTTCCCAAAAATCTTCTCCGCAATTCCATTCATAACAATACCACTACTGTAACCCGGCATTAAACACAGAGGATAATAATAATAATAAGAAATGAATGAAATCATTCAATGGCAGCATTATCTGCTGGTGGAGTTGAACGATTAATTCAATGGTCAATGGTTCTCTCATCCAACAAAAAAAAGTAGCAGCAAGCGAACAGATGGCAAAATCAAAACAAAAACATTGCTAGCTTGGAATGTGCCAACGATCGTCATTCAAAGGCGGGAGGATACACACTTATTGAATTGTATACAAACATCATCTGATTGCTGTGGATGAGCGAAAAAAGCGCGAAATTTTTTTTTTCATTCGTATAAACGAATATATCATGAGTCATACTTATTTGATTTGGTATTCATCTATCAAATAATTGAATGATGTAACCGCGTCGTAATGAAACTATTGTTTTATTCATTGCGATTTCATTACTTTATCCTTTTCTGACGAAACATGATAAGCATCGACCAATTTATTGGTTCTTGAACAAAATACACTTTTTTGACCCGATAAGAGCACAGGAAACTGATGACCATTTGGTTAGGTCATTTCGGTAATGACCGATATGTAAAAGAGAGGTGTACTTTTTTAGCGAGATTCTTTTATATTTTCCATTTCAAATGCTATTACTATTCAAAGCAATCTCCTTCCCCAAGAAATAATGTTACTCTCGTTCTTCCATGTCTGGAAAGAAAAACAAACGCTGATTTGAATGACAAATGTCGTCTTCGAATAAAATGCCAACATCTGCGCGCCAAAAAAATTATTAAAAAAACATATGGGAATAATAATGAATGCGCAGCAGGGTGAGGTCCCGATTCAGATCAAAGCTTCTCTATACATGTGAAAATGTTGATGACTTTTTTACGTTTATCGATATTTGAACTCTAGCTCGTTGGTTAGGGGCCAGAAAACATCCGGGGACATACATAATTCCCTTGGTCCGTTTGCAAACGAGACTTGAGGTGTTTTTTAATCAAAAACCAAACCATCTTCTTTGATCACCTGCCAACCTGGCAAAAAAAAATAAATCTAAAAAAGTCCAGTGATTTAGCGAAAGTGCATAGAGGACGGGACTAAAAGAGAAATCAAATGAATAAGATTACTTTACTCCATATGCCGTTCCATTTGGATTGGTTTGGTTGAATTCCAAAAGACTTGGTAATTTTACAAGGTTATAATTATCAACATATGTATACATTAACACGTGATACGTTAATATCCATCATTATAATCTTATTTATTTTATTAACAAATAATATTGGCGGTTTGGCAATTTTAGGTCTCCCCCTGATGATGCTATCGTCACAAAGGGTCAAAGTTCAAGTATTAAAAATGATCACAACAGGTTAAGTTGATGTTGCTCTGTTTTTACTAGAATGTTATTCTACATTTTTTTCCAGATTTTTGGCTATATTAAATCTCACCTAGTTCATTTGGTTATTATTGCTTATGTTTATCCTTATCCATATGAAGATTGATGATTGATGAAGAATGGATGCGGTCATCATCGTCATAATCATGATTCAGTCGAACCGAACAAAATTACAATTAAGCTTGTTTTTCTATCTGTATGTGAACATTTATTGATTATTTTCTTTCGACTTCGAACCGATCAATTGAAAATGTATTGATGATCAAGTCAGCAAAGATGTAAATGAATTCGAATAAAAGTCAGAGCAAAGTTTATGATGATAACTTTTTTTTAAAAAATACGAATCATTTGGCCAACCAGATCTATAGAATTTGTTCATTAAAACTATGTTCGATTTATTTATTAAGACAGTTGTACTTGAACAACGTGAAAGATATGGGAACTTCAATCGTCATATATTCCTGCTATCATCTTCTTCATATTTACATTGATTTAAATTAACAAGAAGCGATTATGTCATTATAGGTAAACGAACAGGTTTTTCCCATTCAGATTTAACTTGACTAATGCAAAAAAAAAGTTAATCATCGTCGTCATTACCAGGTCATATGTCAGTTGACGACATTCTTTCCTTATGTAAACAAGTCAATGACCAAAAAAAAAAAAAAAATGAAATCCACGTGACCGGTCAGGTGTATGAAAAATTAAAATAAAATAAATGTTTATTCGAATGGTCGATTTAGGAATGAATGATTGGAAGGAAAAATAATATTGAAATTAGAAAAATATATGCAAACAAGTGTGAGGATTGCTTTGAACAGGGAGAAAAATATGGTTAGAGTAACATTATGGGTTGCTGATGATTCAATACAGGAGGAGAAAAGAAAAAGAGAATAATTTTTCGCTTCATGATAATAACTATCGTCTTTGACTGAGATGTGTGTGTTTTTGTTTTCTTTATTATTAGAATTAAATTAAGAGTGAAAAAAGATTTCATTTCGAAAGCTTAGAATCCAAAATGAATCTATCGGTAGCACACACACAATCATCTTAGATTTACCATTTATTTATCTATATTGTTTTTGAATAATTGGGTTGATGGTAAGAATAAGGGAGATGATATAACAACAACAAAACTATATTGAAGGGGAAAAATTCGGCACCGAATCTTTCTAATTTATTCAATGCCATTTTGCCTGATCATGAGCTGTCAAAATGAGCGCCGGCAAAACGCCTTTTAAAAAACGTAAATGACCGGATCGACTTGACGAAAAAAAAAAATCCAACGTCAATTGTTTCCGTTGAATTTTTTATTTGGTTACAATAACCAACTTTTTTCGATTCGTCTCAGTTGATGATCGATAATATTCTGGAATCGCCGTACAACAGTTAGGGAGGGAGTGAAACCATTATCATTTTGGATATTTTTGTGGCTATATTGGGCCATTAGCGCATGATCATTTCGAATGAAAAGTGTATCAAAACAGATTATTATTTAGTTCCAAACTATGGGTATCATCAAGATTGAATATGAACGATATTTTTTGATATTATTGGATTCATATAAAAGGTTATTCACCGAAATGATGGATGAATGATTTTATTCAATGATAGACAACAATCAAATCGAAAAAAAGAAGGTAAAAATCTTTCCTCTCAAATGATGAAACAAAAACAAAAACAAAGAAGACAAAAAAAACAAAGAAAATGGAAAGCACATGTATTGGATGCTGGGTCAACTTAATGAAAATGTTTTCAATTTCTTGGCTTGTAATAATCATCATTGCAACATCTTGGTTTACAATATTAACAGCAATCATTATCATTTGTTCAACTTGGCTATATCTTGTCTAAGGCTATTATTATCTTCGATTCGATGAAGACGAATCGAATGAATGAATGAACGAAGGAATGGATTGCGCTTTCATCAGTCTCTCAATCAATCGATTGTTCTTTATTATTATTGTGCGCGAGGGCCATGTTGATTACGATAGATGAATGAAGGTGATAATTGGCTATGAGTTCGATGATTTGATTCAATTGACCGTCATCAATGGGCAAACTCTTGTTCACACGGGTACGATTTAATTCGGATTTTCATTCATCGCTGTACTTCGTTTGTTGGTTTGGACTTATTTGTCGCGACAAATGTTAACCAATTTATAGTCTTATTGATCTTGTTATCATCATCATCATCATCATCTTCTTCTTCTGAATTAAATTAGAATATAAACCAATTGTTGTTGAACGAAGAAAAAAAAACAAAAAACAATCTTCTACAGAATTTCTCATTTGCCACCCGAATTGCTTATACAATAATTGGTTTTTTTTCATTGAAACTATCTTGAAAATTGAATCAAAAGG
>ERZ500997.454-NODE-454-length-11665-cov-5.387769_pt1 | contig 11665 bp, 10 predicted proteins | sample MGYA00248826_ERZ500997 | MGnify/ENA primary metagenome ERZ500997 (study PRJEB25958, sample SAMN03398524) | human skin metagenome | study: EMG produced TPA metagenomics assembly of the Human Skin Microbiome Metagenome (human skin metagenome) data set.
AGACTTCGTCTACTTAGTAGACGAAGCCAATGGCCAATGGCTTGCAATGCTAGTTATCTCATATTGCAAACAAAACAGAACAAAACAGAATAAAAATATAAACAAATTTTTTTTAGCAGAATTCAATTGAATATTACATAATCATTATTATTATTTAACAGTAAAGAATGAAAAAGATTTGAAAAAAGATAACAGAACGAATGAATGGAAGTGAAAAAATTCAATTTTGTCTTGTCGAATTTGAGTTGACAATGATTGAAAAAAGAAAAATGATTGCAAAATTTGAAATCGATTTGAATTTCAAACAAAAAAAAAACAAATTCAATTTTTCCCAAAAAACATACGATTGATTTCTGTCATCTTTTATTATGTTTCGTTTCGTTTTGGGATTTTTTCATTTCCATTTTCAATTCGATTTCAATTTAAGAAACGGGGAAAAGTCCCAATCTTGTCAATTCTTATTCATTTTTACATTTACGCAAACCATAATAATGTTCGATTTTTGTTTGATTGGCAGATGATTGTATTATTGTTGTTTGATTAGTAGTGGCACTTGATGATGCGGATGATGACAAACGTTTCTTTTTATTTGATTTTTTCATTGACAAAGAAGATATATCAGATTTTTGCTGTTGTTGATGGTCATCATCATGGTCAACAGCAATTGCTGTCAATTCAATACAAACTTGTCGATTAAGACAAATATCAATATGACGATTAAGATCATCATTTGTTTGAAATAATGTATTTGATTGACAAATTGGACATTTTAGAAATTGTGGCTGTGATGGTAGTGGTGGATCTTTTTTTTCATCATTCGAATCGATTTTATCCGATAATGGTGATGATTTAACATCGACATGATGTTCACTATGATGATCATCATCTTTGTTGTTTGAATATGAATGATAACAATAATAATCATCATCACCACTATCATCACTTGATAAACCATATTGAGAATCACAATGATTACCACGACAAAATCTTTTATGAAATTCAAATTTATTTGGATTTCGAAATGTATTTTCACATAGATTACATTCATATTCACCATTTTCATTTAATTCTGCTGCATCGAAATCATCATCACCACAATGATTATCATCATCAGCGGTTGTTGATTCGTCGATTGATTTGCGTTTCGATGATTTCATTTGAATAAATTGCGTTAATGTTAATTGATCATTGGGTAACAGGATTTTTTCATTTGTTTGACATAAATTTGAAACTTTAAGACCAATTAAACGATATTTATTTGATGATTTTATCATTTCTTGCAACAATAATTCTTTACCAATTCTATATAATACTTGTTCATCATCAGTATAATGATCAATAGTTTTACATTTGATAAAAACATCGAAATTAATTTTTTTCAATTTCAATGTAATAGTTTTACAAAGTTGTTGTTCATTACGTAAATCTTTGGATAACCGTGCGGAAATATCTTTAAGCAAAAGACAAATATCATCAAAATTACCGACTTCACCTACGGTTCGTTCACGACTATGTGATTTTTGTTGATGTTGATTATCATCGTTATTACTGGATAAATGTGTTGAACCAATACCAAGATAAATTCGAAGATAATAAACAATATCATCGAATAAACACAGTAATAAAGCTCTGTTTTCAAAAATATCCGTTGGTTTAACTATGTTGAAAGCTGAAAGAATTTGATCTTTAACCGGACCGATTCCATTGAATTTACGTATTGGAATTTGTGATACAAATTCCATAATTTCATTACGATTTCCTTTAATCATAAATTGTCCATTTGGTTTATTAATATCTGTACAAACTTTTGCCAATAATGTATTGCACGATATACCAGCACTAATTGTTAGCTGTGTTTCTTTGAAAACTTTTGAACGTATTTCTTCAACAACCAAAGAAGTAAATTGCCAAATCTGATCGGTTAATTCATCCAAACAATAAAGTTCTTCCAATGGAATATTATTTTTTCGAGAATAATTTTCAAAAACATATCCAGTTAGATCGATATAAACTTCATCCAATGAAAATGTACGAAGATTTGGATCATATTCACGTATAACATTCATTACAGATTCACTTTCTTTTGAATAATTTTTAAAATTTGGTTTAATCAATTTTAATTGTGGACAAAGTTTTTTGGCAATAAAACCGGCCATTGCAGAACGTACCCCATAACGACGTGCAATATAATTACTTGTCGATATCATTGCCATTGAACCAACAGCCATCGGAATGTTGGCCAAACTGGGATCCTTTTTAATTTCAACAGCTGCAAAAAACATATCCATATCAAAATGTACAATAATTTTATTCAACACTCGTCGTTGTTGTTCAAGATTAACAATAATCATATCGGCTTTTTTCAATGCTTGTTGTCGTTGAAAATCCGTAATCAATGTTGATTGTTTTTTTAATTTTTTTATTTGTTCATCGATACGTTTTTGACGTCGTTGTTGAAATATATAAAATCGCGAACCTTTACTTGCTTCTTGAATAATTTGATTGATACGTTGTTGATCCAGACCATCCAAACCAGCTTTATGAACATTTAGATTGATGAATTCTGGTCCAACAACTGGATCTTTGGCGGTGGTGGTGGACATTGTTTAAAAAATCAAAAACTTTTTTCAAATTACGAGAATTTTTTTTCGAACCAATTTGTTGACAACATTCTGCGCGTCAAATTGATGTACCGCATTTATACGCTGAAAGTTTATCAGACAGAAATCAAAAATTTTTTTTGGCGCGATTGAAAAGAAACTTTGTTTTCTTTATTTTTCATTTTTTTTTATTTTCCAAAAAATGATTGGAATAACCAAAATTCGATTGATTAAAAATTGATTGATTGACCTAAATTGATTGATTAATGTAAGGTGTGTGAGTGTTTATGTAAATTTAAAAAAAAGAGCAAAAAAAAAATTCCAACTAAAACAAATTGAAATCGAAAAATTTTCAATTTGTAAAATTTAAAAAAAAAGAGTTACATAAGTGACCATGAGTGAGAGAGAGAGAGAGAGAGAGAGAGAGATCAATAATTTTTTGTTTGACCAAAATTTGAAACAAAACAAACAAATTAAAAAAAACAACTGATTGAAATTTTGACGACATTCATGTTGTGTGTGATGATAAGGGGACGAACATTGTTTTGCTGACAGATATTGAAAAAGTTTATCACATTTTTTTTATGTTTTGTATAAGTACATCTTGTGTCTGGTGTGTGATTGAAATCAATGTTGAAATAAATATAATAAATGAATTCCAAATGAAAAAAAAATTGATGAAGGCGATAAATGTGAACTGAAATTATGAGCAATGAAAAACATTTTATATAAGAGGAAAAAGGTTTGGTAAAACATTATCAAGAGGATGTTTGATTCGTATTAATGGACGTTGTTGTTGTTGTTGGCGATGATGTATTATTTGCTGTGGTGGTCGTCATTGTTGCTGTAGAATTATTTAAATTCGTAGAAACAGCAGCAGCTGGTGTTGTAATCAATTGAAAATTATCATAAACTTTGGTCAAATCATTCAATTTATATTCTTCAAGTATAACAAAATCATTTAAATTATTTTGCATTTTTTGTGCACAATAAAAACAATGGACAACATGTTTACGTTCAATTTCTTTTACAAATAAAATATTAAATACTTCAATCTGGATATTTTTTGGGTTGGTTGGTTGATTGGTGAAAATAGAGAAAAGAAAAATTTGAATTTTAAATGAAAATTTTCACTGAATAAAAAAATAAAGATCATTAATAAAAACACACAAAACTTACGTCACAAACAACACAATAATGTACTGGTTCTTGTAAATCACGTTGTCTTAGTAGAATTTCATGGCCAATATCATCAATAAAATTGGCCAACATTATTGAATATTTTAATGATCGCATCAAAGTTAACCTTTTTGAAGAAATGAGAAAAAAAGTTGATTTTTTCAATGGGAAAAATCATCAAAACAAAAAACATACTTTATCATTGTAAACACAGATTTATCCGATATTTTAACATTACGTGCAATATTCCATGATAAATTAATCATCGGTACAATTGATTTATAATTTTCATGTTTATTCCATTCATAACGTTTTATGGCTAAATCATATTGTAACGAAGTGAATGGACCAACATTCCATGCAATATTATTACACCAACCGATTGCTTGTACCCAATGAACGGTTCCAGCACCAACCCAAACAATATCACCAGGTTTTTGTACAAACCTATATACTGGTACATTTTCTGCGTAAAGATCATCTAATAATGGCCACCATGATCCATGTAAATAATTAATATTATTTCTTCAAATGGAAAAAAGATAATGAAAATTAATTAAAAGAATTTGTTTGGACAAATAACAACAAAAATCAATATTTACCTTTCACAAATATGATGAATAACACCCCAATATTCTGGTGCAACACCAAACCATTCACAATCACCAGGTCCAATATTAATATTTACCGAACAGAAATTATTATTCTCTTGATGACCAGGTGTACGACAACCAGGTACTTTCATATAAAGTTGAACGGAATTCATACCAAGAATTGTATGACCAACATGTGTCAACATATTTGCTGCCGATGATACACGAGCAAATGGAGGTAGTTTAGCTAATTCTTGTAATTGAATTTTCCATTTTTTTGGATCCGAAAGATCAACATTCGTACCAAATTTAACCGGTTTAAACATACTATATTTTTTATGTTTTTTCGTATTTCTAGATTTGAAAAAAAATCAATTTTTTCCCCAATCAATAGATCAAACAAAAAAAAACATACTTGCAAAATGTTGAATTCGAATCCGAATCAGAATCACGAAATATTGAATTTGTTGTTGATGAATTTTTTTCTTTATCTTCTTTCAACGATTCACTAAATGAAAGTGCCTGATAATGACCATATCGGGCAATAGTTGTATGTGATCGTTGACTTTCACAATACCAAACCATATCACGATGTTCTGGATCCCAATTTTCATCCGATGGTTGCATATATTGTCGTCGTACTTCAATATAATGATCAGAATTTGATTCAACCAATGTTTTGGTTGAAAAAAGACCTAAATCTAGTTTAAGTACTGATGATAGACCACGTATAACAGCAATATGATTCGAAAGACAAAATTGTTGAAGTTCAGGTGAAAATGCTTCTTTTTTACTTTCAACCTGATAACACAAAATTCAAATTGATTAAGAAAGTATAAAATATGATCACCACATAAAAAAACAAACAAACTTACATAGATACTAGGTGTTGGTGGATTTAATTTTTCTCTTGGTAAGGGTGGATAAGGTGGATCAGGCGGATAAGGTGGATAACCATTATCCGATGTAATACTGTTTATAATTCTAGTTGTTTTTGTTGGATATTTTTTACATTCATCAATTATCTGCTGTGCATTCACTTCAATCGATAATTTTGGCTGTCTAATGGACGGATCTTGACTAGAATCCGATGTTGTTGTTGATGATAAAATTGAAATGATAGCATCTTCTCTATTTGGTTGTTGTTGACTAGTTTGATGACAATAAATATCTTTTGAATCAATACCTGAATCATCAGATGATATTGTTTGATTTGACATAACATCACTATCAATTGAATATGAACGTTTAGATTTATTCTGAAAAAATGTAGGCGATTGTTGTTGTTTAGATTGAGCAATTGATGATGATGTTGTTGTTGATTGGAAAGAATTTTTTAAATTATCATAGGAAACTTGTTGTTGTTGTTGTGTATGATTATATGGAACAACACTTGGGTGATGTGGATGTGGATGATGATGATTTTCTAATTTAGGTCGTTTGGCAGTGTTAATTAATGGATCATTTGGATCTATTGTTGATTGTGATTGTGATGAAGCAATAGTAGATGTAGTATTAGTAACAAACGATTGATGCCTTTTTGATGCCATATCATTATCAACAGAATTATTCCAGGCCAATTCTAATGAAGGTAATTTCTGGGCACTACCATTTATTTATATAGGTGTGAAAGAAAGTGAAAAACAAATTCATAAAAAAAAAGAAAGAAAAAATTATAAGCCAAACGAAAAAGTTAATTAAAAAAAACCATACCTAATAGACATAATATTATTATTATGTAATGATAATGATTTTAAATATTTAATACGTTCAATAACACCGATCGGTAATAATTTTGTTGTTGTTGATTTAGTTGTTGTTGTTGTTGTCGATAATGATATTTTTGATTCTTTTGTTGATCTTGTTGCATGTAAATAACATTTAAATGCATCATAATATTGTTGATATGTTTCATATAATAAACCAAGATTAATCCATGCTGTTATATTATTTTTATTTAATTGTACAGAACAAATATATGCTTGTAATGCATCAAATGGTTGATTTTGTTTTTGATAAAGTATTCCAATCGAACACCATGTATTTGAATTTGCTTCAGTTTTTTCTACTGAATGTCTATATGAAATGAATGCATCATGTACCTGATTTAAACAAGCATAACATCTACCAAGATAATAATAAGCAATATATGGATCATTATCTAATTCAATTGATTCATTTAGATATTTTATTGCTTGATAATAACGTTGTTGTTGCTGTGATTGTTTCGGTTGTTGTTGCAAACTATTATCAACTAATGGCGGTAATGTATCATTTGAATAACAAATCCATCCTAATTGTCTTAAACAATCAGCACGTAATGATGATGATATAATGTTGTCTTTTTGTTTCAATAACGATAAATATTGTTCACGGGCAGTTTTAATTTTTCCTTCCAATTCATAAACATGTGCTATATGAAATTTTACTGATGAAAAAAATCGAAGAAAAATTGTAAAATTTACATCAGAAAAACATTACAAAAAACAAAAAACTTACTTTCATTCTTTCCCAACGTACAAATATTCGAATCATTTAAAGCAATACGAAAATGCTATGGAAAAAATTGATTTTTGTTTTGAAAAAAATAAACAATAAGAAAAACAAACAAAACTTACCTTATGAGCAAGATTATAATGTTGAAAAAATTTATAAATAATTGCCAATCGTATATGTGCTTCATTCGTACGTGAAAATTGTCGATCAGTATAGATTAATTGTTTAAATGCTTTGATTGTCCTATTTAAGCGAGAAAAAAAGATGAATTTTCAAGAAAAAAAATCAAAAAATGTCGCACACAAAAGCCAAACACACAAAAGCCAAACACACAACTTGCTCATTCACATTTGGACCTAGCTAGGCTGATTTCATTCACACATTCACTCACTCTGTTTACCATTCAATTAAATCACAACCATAGTTGAGTGATTATTTTGGTAGGTCCCAATCATTCAACAAACCAGCTATAGCTTTTTAAATAAAAGACCATTTGGAACAAAGTAATAAAAGGTCCAAACGAAACGAAATAAGGGAGGGCGGTGTACCACCATCACCATTGATTGGGTCATATAATGTCGGTGTGCGCTTGTTTTCTTTCTCTCTCGTTGTGTTTGTGCATGTGTGTGAACCTTGCTTATCCAAAAATCGAGAATGAAAAAAAAGAGATCCATTTGGCTCAAAAGCTAGCGTAATAAAAAAAAACTAAGCAGGGTCCTCGGTTTCATTCGACCGTAAAAAATTTGAAAATTTAAAAAAAAATAATCAAATTTTATAGCAGTGAAAAACATTCTGTAATGACAAAACACATTAGCTATTTTGTTTTGTTCACCGACAAAATTAACAAAATTCAACATGGGTGTAACATTTATAATGAATGATATTCTTGAATTTTTTTTCAACTAATTACCTGTCTTATTTGACAAAACAAAAGCAAAAAGATTTATAACCCTAAATTCATAATGAAAAATAGAAATTTTCTCAAAGATTTTTACCAACAAAAAACAAAACGTGCGCGCGCGCTTCACACAAATTCAAATCTTCAAAAAAAAGAAAAATGATCAATTCAAAGGTTCGAGGTCAATTCTTCATTGATTGGCTATCCTATTATTATGTAAGAATCTTGTATATATCTTACGCACAATACATACACACATACACACACACAAAGATCATTAGAGAAATTCAATACCTCCTTACAATCAAAAACAACAACAACAACAACAATATGAAAGATGGGTAGAGGCAAATAACCTCGAAGCTTTTCTTTTCTTTTCTGAAAAAATATATTCCGAGCAACGACAAAGTTTGCCTTATTTGCTAAAATGCACCAAAAAAAACAACAAAAAAAACAACAAAAACAAAACAAGATTCGTCGTGCAAAATTGGAAGAAAATTCAAATTCTGAGAAAAAAAATATTGATTGAACACACAAGCAAAACTTTTTCGTTCATTCTTTTTCAAATACACATACCTTTGATGAATTTCAATTTTTTTTAAAAACAAAATGAACACATTCGTTGGAAATATTAGGTTGAAAACAAAAACAAAAAGAGGCAGATATAATTTTCAGTTGAAAAAAGAGGTATTTTTTGTTTGACAAGAATTTTTTTTTGTTTTGTTTAAAAAATGGCAATGTTGATCAAAGAATCTGATGATTTGAAAATTGACCACAACAACACATCAACAAAACATATGGCAGTGATGAATTTCACGGAATGTTTTTTTTTTCTTTTGTTTTGTTTTAGAAATTCTTTCATCAAATTCTGTGTCACCAGAATTTGGGGGAAAAAAGAATTCTTGTTTTTGGGCAATTAAAAACGAATGAGGTAATCATATGATTGAACACAAGACGCACGCAAGAATATTTTAGAAAGAGATCAAAAAAGATTTTCCAATCCAAACAAACAAACAAACAATAAAAAACAAATTTGAAGAAGCCAAACGAAAATCTTCTTTCGTTTCGTTTCTTACACAGTGGAATATAATTATGACGAAAACAAAGATTCTCTCACTCTCTTCAACCAACCAACCAGAAAAACCAATTGAAGAAAAAAAAATTCAAGAAAACCCGAATATAAAAAACACACAGATCGACAGAGAGAGAACACAGATGGTCAATCATCAAATGAATATAATAAAAGAGAGTATAAAGAGAAACACTATCGTCTTACGTCAGTCAAAAAGTCTTCATATTAAATCATCAATGGTGGTGGTGGCGGTGGTGGTAGGTTAATATAGAGCGTTTTTTATGAGGGGTTTTTTTGGTGTAACAACCCAACACATTGGTGGTGGTGGAGCGAAATTCATTGATCCCAAACAAACAAAACAACAACAAACCGAGAAAAAGAATAGGATTTTTCGGTTTTTTAGGCCAAATGTGATGATGATGAAACTAAACTAAACCAACCACATCAATGACTACTACGACAATAAACAACAATGTTTTGGCCATTTAAACTTTGGATCATTATCATTATCATCATCATTATTCGATTATCAACATTCATTATATGCGGATGTCATATATATCCTATATATGTATAGATTATACCACTACCACTACCAGAATTTGTAGCGGAAGAAGATAATATCATTTTTTTTCCTGGTTTTAAAACATACCACTACTTTGATGATAACGACGGTAATTATAAATGAATGATACCACTACCAAAGAAAACCCGAACCTTAACCAATATAAAAAAAAATAGAAATAAGGTGAAAGTTGAATGAGAATAGAGAGAAAGCCACAGAAAGATATTCCTTTCGATATATCGCGAAACAATCAAACCAAAAAAAAAGATGGATAAAGGCTAAGGATAAAGATAAAGTTCATATGATGCTGGTGGTGGTGGTGGTAGTAGATTCAAATTCACCAAAAACCATTTTCATTCATTTCATATTGCGTTCATTCACTGCATGTTTCATACAAACATTGACAAAAAAGTCGATTGGTCGGTCACGTACCCCAACACACCAAAAGCCATAGAAATATAAAAGCGAAAATTAAATTTTTTTTTTCTTCAAAAATTTAACATCGACAATAAGTGTGTGTGTGTGTGAAAAACACAGAAAAAGAGAGAAAAATTCAAGCGAATCAAATAAAAAATTTAAAGGGAACCATCATCATTCATTCATGGTTTGATTTGTCGTTTGTGTGTTCACTCAGTGTTATTTTAGGGGATTTTTTTTTTGTTGAAAAAAAATTCTTTTCGATTTTTTTTAATAGGCCGGATGTAAAAACTCATTACGATAAGAGTCAGTTTTGTTTGATCTTTGTATGGTGACACTTGGTTATTTCATTTTTTTAATGGAAAAAAAAGGATTCTCACACATCTTGACAAAAATGGAAAACAACAACTTATGAATAAACAAAAAATAAAAAATTTTGCTGATAAAATGTTTAACCAAAAACAACAACAACAACAACAACGAAAAAAAAGAGGTCAAAAACAACAACAAAAACAAAAAATATGAAAAAAAGGATGCAAAGAAGAAATGAGAACAGCGACAAAACTTGACAAACAAAAAAAACTTTAAAAAAATATCATAAGATCCCCCCAATCATATGATCAATAATTGATTCGAATCATTTGATTTAGGAAGTTATTAATCAAATGATGATAAATTCCAATCCGATAATTAGAATTTATTTTTATGATTATCATTTTCCTTCCGGAAAGTCATTACATCATCTCTCTCTTTTGATTATTTCGAGTTCAATGTCATCGACTGTTACCATACTGGGCAAATTTGTAAAACTTGAAGAATTTTTTTCTTTCGTTTATAAATCTATTTATTTTAAAACAAAATTTTTAAAAATAGTAACCAAAAAATAAAGAATTTCTTTTTCTTTTCAACTTTCAACTATCCAAAATGCCTTTGACCTTTTTGTCATACATTTTGTAGTTGATGATAATCAACCACTACGACGACTATTTCGACAACTACATATCATATTTGAATTTCTAACCAAAATTATCATCAATATCGATGATGATGAAATAAGTAAGAAAATAACATTGTAAGGCAGCTGGGTGACTCATGTGTATCCTCAGGATTTCATCCACCGCCACTATCATCATCAACAACAATCCATCATTGTACAACAACAACCTCCCTCAACATAATCATTCTCGATTCTCACCATAAATACACAAACACACAAACTATACATCCATCCATACATGTGATGCAGATGTGTTTGGAAATAAATTGGAAATAGAAAAAAAAATCATTATTTAGCCACGAGACTGGCAGGAAAATTGAAACAATGTATCAATTTTTTGCTCGATGATGATACTGATGATGATGATGATCGAAAGATATTATCATCAAAGATCAAACATCATCATCAATAATGATAATAGGATTCGACAAGAAAACACCAAAAAAAAAGAAAGAAAAATGTTTCAATAATGATAATAGGAAAAAATCATCGACAATCAAGTCAAGTCAAGTCAAAAAATCTTTCAAAACAAAACCTGTTTGGTAAGATTTTTCTTGGTTTCAAAAAATTTTTTTTTTTCATCTAATATTCGGGGCCTTGCCCATAAATCTTATATAACAACAACAACAACAACAACAACAAACGGAAGAAAACAACAACAACACCGGAGAGTTGATGTGAAAATAATAATGATATTCCGAGAGAGAAGAGAAAGATTCTACAGGTATCATTATATCATCATAAAGGTGAATAAGGTTTAAGGTGACCAACCGGATAATCAATGGTTATTATGGTTATTATTGACAATTCATTAAAATGAAATGAAACAAATGAAAATTATTATTAGT
>ERZ500997.455-NODE-455-length-11661-cov-5.677581_pt1 | contig 11661 bp, 8 predicted proteins | sample MGYA00248826_ERZ500997 | MGnify/ENA primary metagenome ERZ500997 (study PRJEB25958, sample SAMN03398524) | human skin metagenome | study: EMG produced TPA metagenomics assembly of the Human Skin Microbiome Metagenome (human skin metagenome) data set.
AAAAAAGAATATTTGAGAGAGGTAGATAATTCGGTTTCTTCGAACTGGAAAAAATTTCTAAAAAAATTGTTCGATTGTTCCGGTTTCGAATGTTTTTGTTTTTATTTCATTCAGTGTAAATATTTTCATGTAAAAAAAAATTTTAACCCGTAGTTTCATTTAAAGATTATATTTTTATATAAGTTTCATTGTTTCGAAATAATTTAATACAGTAAAAAAAATTCTGGTTTTGTTTTTGGTGAGAAAAAAAACCAAACACATCGCGTATTTCATTTGTTGTGGCCAAAAAAAGCTGTATGTAAAATACAAATAAAAAGTTAAAAAGTTGAAAATTTCGAAATGTTTAATTCATCTTTTTTTCTTTTAAAACCAAAGAATATTTTACATCACACACAAGTATTCGTTGGTTGGCAAAGAAAAAAAACAATAACATTTCGAAATTGGAATTCTTTTTGTTTCTTGAATAACCTACCTGTTTTTTGTTTGTTTGTTCAAACAAATTCAATCAGTAAGTAGTAATCAATGGCCATCATCATCACAGGGGGGGGGAAAGAAGAAGAAAATCGAAAATGAAAAAAAAGAAAATTCAATTTTTTTTTGAGGAATTAACGCTTGCTCCGTAAATTCGCTCTCACTTCGTTTAATTTCAACAATGTTTTTGAGCATTTACTTTTTTGTTCCAATAAAAAGAAAATATAACCACCATCACACCAACCGAACATCAACCAAATCAAGACACCAAAAAACAAAATTATTATTTTTTTTTTATTACCGCTTTGAACAAAAAGCGAAAAAAATAGCCAAATGAAAAACAAAAAAAAAACAAAAAGAAAATGCTACACTTGGTAAAATAGTGGTTAATGCTATATAGAATTTTTTTTTTTTTTTAATGTTTTCGAAATGCGCAGTATCATTTTAGTATCATTTTTTTTGTATGCGCAGATCGAATATTTATTTGTTGTTGTTATATGTATCCGTCGAAGGCCGTCCAGTTTCATTCATTTTTTTTGTTTTTTGTTTGGTAAGAATTATTTTTGATTTGACAAGATTTTGCCACATTTTTTTTGAAGAAAAAAACAAATAATCATCACTTTGATAATAAATTTTTTTTTTGAGGGTAAATAATCTTTTTTTTTTGTTTCATGTCTAGACCACACCACACCAAAATAATCTTACATTTTGTTTTATTTCTGGAAATCAAGTTATCATCATCATCATCATTGAATCAATGATGGCGTTGTGGATAGACAAAGCAACAAAAAAAATGTAGCAGGCTATAACAAACCAAAAAAAAAAAACACCAATGCAGGAGTATAGCTATAGCTACAATTTTGTTTTTATATATATCTTTTTCTTTCTTCAGTAAATGGCCTTGTGCGCGCGTATACAAAATAATGGAGAAAAAAAAAACTTTGCTACAAATGCAATGGTTGTTGTTGAGTGTATAGAGGAGGAGAAAGACATCATTATAAAAATAGAATTGAACAGGATGAATGTATTTTATTATCGAACCCTCAGAGTTGGTTGTCGAGAATAAAATTCTTTAGAAAAATTTTTTGGTAATCAAGTTCATCACCCAAGCAAACAAACCAACCAACCAGACATTATGATGTAATGAAAATAAGCATAGGGTAGACGATTGTGCCCTTGAAAAAAAAATATATATCCCTATGACGAAAGAAAAAGGGTATTACCAAAAACAAAAAAAAAATCGAAAAAGTAAATAATCGAATTTTGTTTGCTTATATACAAACAAACAAGCAACATCTATTGCTGCTGTCATATTTATAAAAGACCAAAAAATTTTGGTCTAGACATGAATACATTATATGGAAATGATGATTATAATGATAATGGTAGCCATTAGGATTCAACATTTATTATCATAATAACAATTTATATAACCAAAAACGATTATGGATCAGAAACAAAAAAGAGAAAGTGATAAAACCGAAATAACAGTGTAGAAAATTTTTAGAACATTGAAAATCGAACAAAGACATAAGTTCGAAAATTCGAACTCAATTTTTTTTTTGATGTTCGGCTTCTTTACAGGCGACAAACTCTATTTCATTGTGCATTGTCGTGTTCTATACATCAAGCTGTACATTCATATCATCTGATAGTGATAATCTTCTGATTTGCCTTGCTATCTTAATTATTGATGTTTGCTCATCGGAAATCCTTGTTTCGTGAACGAAATATGTCATTGGCTATAGAATCCAATGATATGTCAATGTTATAGCAAATCCATAGACAAGTACCATGGTTTTGGAAAAATTTTAGAAAATTCAACATTTCGAATATCGATAAGTCACGGATTTTTTTTTTGCAAATCAAAATTAATCATACAAGACATGAATTCATTCTATAATTCCTTATGGACTCAAAAACATACAATTGAAACGCCTTGGGTATTGATGCAAAAAGACTATGGGTAGATGTATTCAACTTTTTTAGAGAAATTTGTCAAAAACTATTTTGTATTAAATCCAATCAAGTTTGAAGGTGAAAAAAAAGAATTTTACAAGTTGACGAAAGCTGCTTTTCGTCCTAAACACCATCGTGGACTTAGTGCCAAAACAAGTATGGGTATTTGGAATTATCGACACCATACCAAACCCGGTTTAGGTTACATGGAAATAGTAGAGAAAAGAGACTCAAAAACCCTATTGTCCACTTTTTATTTTTTTGAAAAATAGCGAAACCAGGGTCAATAATTCATTCTGATCAATGGAAGTCGCATTTTTTTTGCAACATAAAATAATAAAAATCTACTTTTTTTTAATTAATTATTTGAAACAATTATAACTCTGCCTTGAATAAAGTATCTTGTTTTTTTTTTTGTTTTGAAACAATTCAATTTCCCAACAAAATATAACATTCAAAATTGCCATTGTTTGGCCACGCGTTTGTAATTATAATGTATTTTTAAACATAATCATGTTTATACATTGCAAGTATTATGAATATATTTTTTGCTGACTTCATTGTCAAATGGTAAAAGAGTTTCTTTGTTTTGAAAAATTTTTTTGAAAAAAATTTCCACATTTGCAAACGGCAACTTTTTTAAAAAAATTTTTGACATTTTTTTTCTTTTATTACTAAAAGACTGATTTTTTTTTTGAAACATGGCCAATACTAATAGCGGTTCTGATCAATGGTGTTTGATTGAATCGGATCCAGGTGTATTTACCGAATTGATTCGTGGTTTCGGTGTTGATGGACTACAGGTTGAAGAACTTTATTCATTAATGCCTGAATGTTTTGAAAATCTTAAACCAGTACATGGTCTAATTTTTCTATTCAAATGGGTACCGGATGATTATTCGGATGGTAAATTACTTCAAGATTATCGATTAATGAATGAAATTTTTTTTGCCAAACAAGTTATTCATAATGCTTGTGCTACACAAGCATTGATCAATATATTGATGAATTGTAAACATTCGGATCTGAATCTTGGTTCAACATTGAGCGAATTTCGTGAATTCACTAAATCATTTGATGCATCAATGAAAGGTCTTTCGTTGAGCAATTCCGAATTGATTCGTAAAGTTCATAATTCTTTTTCTCGACAACAAATATTTGAATTTGATAATTTAAGCGGAAAAAAAGAAAAAGAAGATGTATTTCATTTTATCGGTTATATACCATATGGTGGTCGTTTAATCGAATTGGATGGCTTAAAAGAAGGCCCGTATGATTTAGGACCGATTGGTGATAATGAAGATTGGGTAGCCATTGCTCGACCACATATTGAAAAACGAATGCAAAAATATTCAACCGGCGAAATACATTTCAATCTGATGGCCGTTGTTAGTGATCGAAAAATGCTTTATGAAAAACAAATTGTCGATTTGGAAAAACAAACAAACATTGATGATGGTGAAAAACGAGCCAAAATTGAAAATCTTAAATATCTAATCAAACAAGAAATGGATAAAATGGAACGTTATAAGGTAAGGATTTTATTTGAGAATTAAAAAAAAAACTAAATTAATCAATCAATTTTTTTCAACAAAAAAAACAAGCTTGAAAACATTCGCCGTAAACATAATTATCTTCCATTGATAATTGAAATACTTAAACAATTAGCTAAGGATGGTCGATTGATTGAATTGTATGAAAAAGCTAAACAACGTGCTCAACAACATAAACAAAAACAAGAAAAATTGAAAGCCAAAACTGAAAAAGTTAAATGAAAAAAACTTTTTTTTTTATTCAGGAAAAATTTAACAAAAATAAAACCTCTATGGATTATTTTCATTAATAAATTTTCGTAACATTTGAATTGTTGATAAAAGTTGTTGACAATTTTCTTTAGCTTCATGATCATTAATGATTTTTGTTTTATCCAATTGTTGTTGTTTTTGTTGTTTAAACCAATTCAACAATGATTTAATACGACATTCTAGCTCGAATTGTTGTGAATGTTGATATGCACGACGTATAATTTCCATTGGTATACCGGCCAATTTAGCTACATTGAATCCAAAACTTTTATTACAAACACCTTGTCGTAATTTATATAGGAAAACAATATTTTCATCCGTTGGATCTTTATCATTTTCATTTTCAATCATATATGACATATAACCAAGTTTAATATTAGCTTTACCATTCAATTCACCAAGAATCGAATGATAATGTGTTGAAAATAATGTTCGACATTTTATCGATTCAGAAAGATTAAAAATAATTGCCGATGCTATAGCTGTACCATCAAATGTTGATGTACCACTACCAAGTTCATCAATCAATGCTAATGATAATTTTGTTGCATATTTTATTATCGATAATGCTTCACTTAATTCAACCATAAATGTACTTTCATTTTCCAATACAATATCATATGCACCGATACGTGTAAATATTCGATCTACAGGTGTTAATTGACATTTACTTGCCGGTACATAGGAACCAATTTGTGCCAATATAACCAATAAACCAATCGAACGCATCAGTGTAGTTTTACCACCCATATTTGGTCCAGTTAAAATTAATGTTTCATTTGTTAATTCAATATCATTTGGTATAACAGTATTATTGATCAATAGGAAAGCATTACGTAAATCTTTTGCCAGAATAATCGATTGATCCGGATGATGATTCCATAAAAATTCCGGTAAACAAGAATTCGATCCATTTGATTCAAATAATTGACGTGTATTCGATAATGATAATAATGCATCAAATTTTCCAATCAATAATGTTGCCTGGCGCCAAATTTTATAATCTTGATCAAATCTTGCTAAAAGACGACGATATATATCACCTAAAAGTATTTGTTTATCATTTTCAGCTTGTTCCAATTGTTCAATTAATTCGATTAATTTTTTCGTATAATAACGTTTATAACCTTTACGTGAACCTTTTAATTCATAATTTTCTTGATATTTTGAAATTTTTGCTGCATGTGAATCAGGTATTTCTAAAAGATAACGATTTTTTAATGCATTCACATAGGTAATACGTGTTTTGAACAATAATTTTTGTTCATTAAGATAATCATCAAATTTTTTTTCAATATCGACAATTGCTTTACAGGCTTGATCATAATCATCATCAATACCATTGTCTGGTATGAAATGACCATCTTTACGTACTTTTTCTTCATCAAATGATTGACGAAAAAATTTTATTTTATCATCGATTCGAGGAAACAATCCACCATCATCTTCATATGTAAACAATTGTTGAATATATTTCGAATTGAATGAATTTAATTTCGATTGAATTGAATGAACAATTTTTGAAATCTGATCAAAACCAGCAATTGTATCCAGAAATGTTTTAATTCTTCGCAAACGATATATATTCGATTCGAATAATATTGCACGTGAATCTGGATGATCTTTCGAACGTTTCAATAATGACTGTGAATGAATCTGTGTTAATAAACGATCAAGATCGGGAATCTTTTTCAACATTTCTTTCCATTGTTGATGACAGCTAACAATATCAATATTTTCGGCCAAATCTTGTACCGCTTCACGTCGCATTTCTAATTCTTCACGTAATCCACATAATGGTTGACATATCCAACTACGTAATATTCGTTTACCGAATGTCGTTCGACAATGATCAATAATTTTAAACAAAGTTGATGTTTTACTTTTATTATTATTCTGATTATCGGTTAATGAATCAAAAATTTCTAAATTTTTCATTGTCATCGAATCCATAATCATATGATCAGGTAATTTTGTAATCAAAGAATCAAATTCTGGTGGATTATAAATTTCAAATTGTCCCATTGACATAATATCTTCAATTATTAATGATTTTTTTAAATAATCAATTATAGCACCCATCGACATGATAGCCAATTCAAATTCTTGCCGTGCAGTTTGTTGTATCACATCGGATGGATCAAGAATTTGATCAAGAAAATCTTTCGAAATATTTTTTGACCATAAATTTTTTTCATAAACAAATTTCAATATTTGACTAGACGATTCAAATCGTTTCATTTTTTGAACACGTGCACAAGGACAAATTGCATCAATCAATTTCGAATGTTGATTAGATTTTTCAATAATAATTTCTACTGGTGAATAATGTGATATTAATGTACGAAATTTTGAATTATGACGATCATCATGAAATTGTGAAAGGATAAAATTTCCAACCGATACATCAACCAAACAAATGCCAAAATTGAAAAAAGATTTTTTATATTCTTTACATGTAAAAGCCATTAAATATGATGTATTATCCAAAAATGTATCAGCATCAATATCGGACATATAACGAGTACCGATTGTTGATATACGACAAATTTCACGTTTAACAACTTTATCAAATTTCGTTGAACGTTTCATTTGTTTACAACGTTCCAACATCATTTCAGGTGTTTCGGTTTGTTCAATTCGGGCAACTTTATATCCTTTCTGTACTAAAGCATCGGCATATTGTTTATAGGATTTTTCTGGAAATCCAGCATGTGCATAATTACCACGCATAAATAATATTTTCAATTCTTTTGCACATATAACAGCATCCATATGAAAAAATTCATAAAATTTTCCCATTTTAAAGAATAGGATTGTATCATAATTTTGTGATTTTAATTCCCACCATTGACGCATTGCTGGTGTTTGTTGTTCCAAAAAATCGCTCGGTATAAACAATGTTGATTGATCATAATCATTATTTAATTCACCATTCATTAGTAACATTCGATTACCATTTAAATCTTTTATATAATTTGGTTGTAAAAATTTATATGAAAGATGTGGCCATTGTGTATCGATCGCTTGTTCCGATGTAGTTGGTTTATGTACATTTGATGATGATGTGGAAAAATTGTTTTTTGATGTTTTTTTAAAAACATTTTCATTATTTAAAATAGCATATTCATTATTTGATTTTTCATCATCATCATTATCGGTTTGATGATGAACGATGGATGGATCAATTTTTATGAATTTAAAATCAATACTTTTATCTTCATTCATTTTTAATTCGGCTGTCAAATCATCATCATCATCATCATCTTCAATTTTTACCATTATCTTTTTGGAATTTTTTTTAGATCTTTTCGAAGGTGGTGTTTTATCATCTTCACTGTCGTCTTCAAAATTCGAATCATCTTTTTCGGAAATAAGCAAATCATCAACATCAATATCTGATAGATCTGAAGATACTTCTTCTTCTTCGGGTTGATAATCATCTTCATCATCTTTGCCTACATTTTCCTCGTCATCTTCATCGGAGCTAACAAAAATTCGTTTGAATCGTTTATTTTTTCGTTGTCGCATCGAACTATCATTTGATTTGCCTATTATATCATCATCATTATCACCACCATTATCTGATTCAGTTTTTCGTTTGGATGGTGTTTCTTTTTCCAAATATTGATCATTGTCAGATTTATTTGATTGATCAGAAAGTTTAATACGTTTATCTGATGAATCGGGTGTTTTAAATGAATCTTTCAATTGTGTTTGGGGTAGTTTAGTTGATGAATCATTTTTCTCTGTAGATTTTGGTGTTGTACGAACAAAATAATTCAATAATGTATTATTTTGTTTAGGTGTTTGACAACCACGAGCCGGTGATTTTTTCATTTTTCAAAACAAAAAACAAAACAAACAAAATTAAAATCAACTCAAACAATGAAAACAAGTGAAAATGAAATCTTTTGAGTTTCAAACAAAATCTGCCGATGAGAATAGTGTTCGCAAAAAAAAAGTGGCGCGCAGCTCTTTATTGATTATTTGTCAAATAACTAAATAGATGGCAATACTATCGTTTTGAAATTGAATTTTTTGAAGAAAAAAAAATTTCCAACAATTTCCAACCAACAAATGCCAAAGAAAATTTCCCGTAAACAAAATCCATTCCCATTTCCTTTCAAATATTTTGTTATCTTTCTTTCGTTTTTGTTTTTGGTGCGGTAAAAACCAAACCAACAAAAAAAAAAAGAAAAAAAACTAATCCCGTTAACAATATTTGAAAATTTTTAATTCAAAAACATATCCGCCGTTTCATTTTTGAAAACGAGCGAGAGAGAGATAGAAAAAAAACGAAGAGAAATTTGCATGACTTTTAAAGAATTTGTTTGTTTGTTTTTTTTTAATGATATTAATTATTATAAAGAGGAAAAAAAATCGTATAAATCATTTTTTTACGTTGAATTTCAATTCAATACCGGAACAAAACGAAAAAATAACATCCTTTTTCCGGTGACAATTATATGATTATAATCAAAAAATTTTCATCGGTTAGATTTAGCTACACGTTCCAATTCATCTTTTTTCTTAATGGCATAACTGTTGGAAGAACCCTATACGTTTTTGAAAGAAATTGAATTAAATTAGTTTCATTTTTTTGGATTAGAATTAAAAAAAAAAAAAATTTACCTTAGCCGCATTGATCAATTCATCGGCCAAACATTCAGCAATGGTTTTGATGTTACGGAAAGCAGCTTCCCGTGTTCCGGTACAAAGTAGCCAGATAGCTTGATTCACACGTCGAAGTGGTGAAACATCGACTGCTTGTCGACGAACAGTACCAGCACGACCGATACGAGTAGAATCTTCACGTGGTCCTGAATTGATTATTGCATTAACAAGAATTTGCAATGGATTTTCACCAGTCAGGAGATGTATAATTTCGAAAGCATGTTTAACAATACGAACAGCCATTAGTTTTTTTCCATTATTACGGCCATGCATCATCATTGAATTTGTCAAACGTTCAACGATTGGACATTGAGCCTTACGAAATCGTTTCGATGCATATCTACCAGCCGAATGTGGCAAGAATCGAGCATATTTTTCTTTTACTGCTATATAATCCTATATGTAATAATGATGCAATCATTAGATTAGTTTTTTAGATGAAATTAAAATCTTTGGAAACATTACCGTCAATGAAATGTCAGAGACTTGAACATCGCTGGTTGACCAGCGCCCGAATAATTTGATTTCAATCATATCAGGCTCAGCGCTGACAAGTGGGGCATCAGTAAAATCTTCGCTCATTTTGTATGGATGTATAAAAATTCTGCACAAGTATCAATTCAGAAGAAAGAGACAGGAAAAGAATTCAAATTTTGTTTGAAGAACAAAAAAATGTATTCGAATCGAATAGAATTTGAAATAATTCAAATAATGACTTGAAATAAAATAAAGATGGAAACAGTTTTTTTCGATTCGTAAATTTAACCAGAGAAGAAAACAATATTGTTTCAAGGAAATTCTGAATCCAAATGATGATTTTTTTTTTACAAAAACATACTTTTTTGGATTCGAAGACCACCAAACAAAATTTTAGCAGGCAAACAGAGTGTGTGTTTGTGTGCGAGGAAAAGGATGTGCTGCCACAAAGAGCAAAATGCATGTAAAAAAGCTAAACATGCGCAAATCGAAAAAAATGCACGTCTGTTGCGGTTGATTTTTTTGGATTCATTCATAAACGATAGGATTTTTTTTTCAAAAATTTATTCATTTTTTTTTAAATTTAAAATTTATTTTTCAAATTGTTTGTTTAATCATTTCTTCTAATTTCGGTAGTTTAGATATATCCAATATACGAGCACGAAATCTACCTTGTGAAATAGATCCTTTTGCACCGAATGAATCAATTGCACTATCCGAAAATTTGAGAAAAAATCAATCATTTGAATCAATATTTTTTTGTTTTAAATAAAAGAAACATACATTTTAGCACTTTTTTCAACCAATTGTTGATCACCAGCAATAACAATTTGACCAGGACTTTTTAATGAATTACAATCATCAGCAAGTGAAATTAGTATTAATCGATTATCAATCAATGATGATGATGGATTGTCAATTTGATTGAAAAAACTTGTTATAAAATCATATTCACTTTCTTTTCGATGTATAGAATAAAGTTTGGGTTTATCCACTAATCGAATATATTTTTCAGCTTCACATCGTGCTAAATCTCGCATTGCCGATGTACAATTCTATTGAATGAATTAGTTCATAAGTAAAACAAATAACAAAAACTCGAATATAACAGTTTATACCTTTTGTAAACGGCGAACATTTTTCTGCAATTTATCCACAATCGGTACAAATTCTTCGCCTGTACATCTGATTGTAAACGAAAATAAAATTTTGATTGAAAAAACAACAAGCAGAATACTAATCTTACTTTAACAATGATGACAATGATTTTTCACGTTGCAGTAAATTGTTCATATGTTTAAGTACACGATTACCGGAGTGAAAAAACAGTAATGTTTTTCCTTTTTTACCTTTTTGAATACCTAATAATTTGATTATTTGTAGTTGACATAAATTGGATACATGAGTACCACAACAAGGATTTTTATCCAATGATTCAATCGAAATAATACGTAATGATTGTTGATTCAAATCATCGGGTAATTCCATTTGTTGCCTGATGTCTGCTAAATCATCTTTATCACGATATGTAACTGTTATCGGTAGATTTTCACGAATTTTTTCATTAACTTTTTGTTCTAATTGTTCGATTGTTTCATCTGAAATTTGTGCCGTATCAAGTTCAATATTCGAAACATCAGCACCAAGATTCCATGATGTTGTAAGTAGATTAAAATATTTCAATGCTACAGCTGTGATTAAATGTTGACCGGAATGTTGTTGCATATGATCAAAACGACGATTCCAATCAATTTTTTGTAATGGTTGTTGACCACAATCAAATAATCGACAATGATCATCACCACTTTCAACAAACAATATGGCTTTATTACCATCACGACGAACATTGATAACTTTTTGATCATCCAATAAACCGGTATCGTATGGCTATAATTAGATAAAAATTTATTTGATTTGATTAATCAAAACATTAGAAAAATTTCGAAAACAACAAACCTGTCCACCACCTTCAGGAAAGAAAATACTATCTTTTAATACAACATCGAATCCTTGATATTGTTTACCATTCAAATTCAAACTAGATGATTGACATGACAGTACTGGACTTTTATACTCTTGTAGAAAGCTATTTTTCTGACACATCAAAGACATGTTTGTTTTTGTTTTTTGTTTTTAATTTGAAAAAACTCAAAACCAAAATTTTTTTTTTCAAAACCCAAACATGTGGCCCAATTTTAACGAATAATGAAAAACTTACAGACGTACTTTGTGAATGCAAATTTAAGTACACCAAACGCACAAATCTTATCGC
>ERZ500997.456-NODE-456-length-11647-cov-6.606798_pt1 | contig 11647 bp, 13 predicted proteins | sample MGYA00248826_ERZ500997 | MGnify/ENA primary metagenome ERZ500997 (study PRJEB25958, sample SAMN03398524) | human skin metagenome | study: EMG produced TPA metagenomics assembly of the Human Skin Microbiome Metagenome (human skin metagenome) data set.
AGGCATCATTGTTTAATGTTGAATAAAATTATATTTTTTTTGTGTGTTTCAAATAAAATTCTCTAATTGATTTATTATTTTTTTCTTTTGTTGGTATAAATTCAGCCAAAATTATATAGTTTTTGTTGATTAATTATCCACCACAAAGATATAATAATAATATGGGACAAACACAATCACAATCACAACCATATCCAATAATGCCTACTGGTCATTATCAATCACCACAAACTGATGAGACACCAGTGAATTCATATAAACCACTCAAACAATATGGTAAACATAGCTAATTTGATTTGATTTCATTACCTTTTCAATTTCATATCAGCTTCTTTTGGAACATATGCAGATCCGAGTGTGCCACCAGGATTAGAAATTTTATTAACATTAAATCAATTGATTATTGAACAACAGGTTGAAATGTTTGAAGGTAAATAATATTTTTCAATAAAACTTGATTTTATTGATTTATCGTTTCCCAAACAGTACTTGCTGGTTTTGAAACGAACAATAGTTATATTGTTAAAAATATAGATGGACAACAATTGTATTATGCAACTGAAGGTATATTGGTTGTAATAATTTTTTTATAAAAATAATCTTAATTGAACTTGATTTAGAGAATGATTGTTGTACTCGAAATTGTTTTAGTAAATATCGACCATTCGTAATGCGTTTATATGATTCTCGACGAAATGAAATTATACGTTTAGATCGTCCTTGGCGTTGCAATAGTTGCCTGTTTCCATGTTGTTTACAGGTTTGTTGCTGTTGTTGAAGAATTTTGAATCTTTAATCCAATTAAAACAGAAATTAGATGTTTATAGTGGGGGATTCAAATTGGGATCGGTTCGTCAAGAATGGACAGTTTGTTGTCCGGCCTTTAGCATTTTGAATGCAACTGGCAAAAAAGTATTACGCATAAAAGGACCATTTTTAACATTTTCATGCTGTTGTGGTAATGTCAAATTCAATGTTGTATCGAATGATGGCACAACACAAGTTGGTAAAATTAGTAAACAGTGGAGTGGATTAGTAAGAGAAATGTTTACCGATGCCGATCACTTTGGTGTCAAGTTTCCACGAGATCTAGATGTTTCGATCAAAGCTGTATTGTTAGGTGCAACATTTTTGATTGTAAGTTTTTTGTTTTAAAATCTTTTGCAAATCATGTTTTAATTTTTTTTAATATAGGATTTCATGTTTTTCGAGAAAGTTCACAATGACAAAGAAGATTCACTTGGAACATATTAATTTTTGTTATCTGTCTGAATCTAACCAAATAAATGTTTAATCTTGAATAAAATATTATTGTGTGTTTCAAATAAATAAAACAAAATTCATGAAATTTGAAAATTCAAAATTGACTATTTCAACCGAAAGATGACTTGTCGGGTTGAAATAATTTGTATCGAATGTGATTCGAATTAGCGCTAAAATTATTTATGTTGAAACAAACGATGATGACATTCGATTTGAGTATTTTCTAATAATTCGTTCGAATTTTTTATTGTTGAAGAAAATGAGTACCACCAAAGAAAAACAACAAGCAGTGAATATTGTTGAAGAAAATGGTGTTCAAGATGAAGCAGAATTTGAAGCCGCTTTTACACCCATACAAAAATTAGAAGTTTGTTGTTTTCTTTTTTGATTGAAAATGATAATGATTGAACTTTTTAAAATTAATTTTGTTTCAGGGATGTGGTATACAAGCACTGGATATTAAAAAATTACAAGAATATGGCTTTCATACTATCGAAGCGATTGCCTATACTCCAAGAAAAGCATTGGAAAAAATCAAAGGAATTAGTGAAAATAAAGCTGAAAAAATTATCGTAAGTCTTTAGTTAAAAGATAAATGTCGAAAAATTGCCTCATTTTTCATCTATGTTTAGAATGCTGCCATGAAATTAGTACCAATGGGTTTTTCAACCGCGACTGAATATCATCTAAAACGTTCCGAAATTGTTCTGATAACTACCGGTTCAAAAGATTTGGATGCTCTACTGAAAGGTTTGCAAATACATTTGGTTTGTGGTTTTTCAATGTGTATAACCAACAAAAAATTATTCTACATCAAGGTGGAATTGAAACAGGCTCCATTACTGAATTATTTGGTGAATTTCGTACGGGAAAATCTCAACTTTGTCATATGCTTTCAGTGACATGTCAATTACCGTTCGATATGGGTGGTGCCGAAGGAAAATGCCTATTCATTGACACGGAAGGAACATTTCGTCCGGAACGTTTTGTTGCCATTGCACAAAGATATAAAGTAAATGAAAATTCCTGTTTAGATAATATTGCCTATGCAAGAGCATATAATAGTGACCATCAAACCCAATTATTGGTTGATGCATCATCAATGATGTCACAATCACGTTATGCATTAATGATTGTCGATTCAGCAACAGCATTATATCGTACCGATTATAATGGTCGTTCAGAATTAGCTGCACGTCAAATGCATCTGGCAAGATTTCTGCGTATGTTACAAAGATTAGCCGATGAATTTGGTATTGCTGTGGTTATAACCAATCAAGTTGTAGCCAATGTTGATGCAAGTGCTATGTTTAGTGCCGATAATAAAAAACCAATCGGTGGCCATATATTGGCGCATGCATCAACAACACGTTTATATTTGAAAAAGGGAAAAGGTGAAAATCGTGTTTGTCGAATTTATGATTCACCAAATCTACCCGAAGGTGATGCTACATTTTCTATTCATCATGATGGTATTCGCGATTCTATCGATAATTCATAACAATTTTTTCTCCTTTCAACAATATTGCATTTTTAGATATTTTTTACATAAAATATATACCATATGACCTTAGAATAATGAATTGAATTTTTTCCAAAAAGCATTCATTCGAAAAATTTGAAAATTTGTGAATAAAAATTTTGTTACATACTTTATGAATGGTCTTGCTGCGGTTATTAACACTTTGAGAAAAGTGTATTGATTTGAGTTGTGTGCTCATTTTGTATTGATTGATGTTGAATCAGTTAATTAATTTTGTCAAATAATTACCATCAGATTCTAGATTTAATAATTTATTCTAAACAATGGATTCAATATCGAAAAATGTTTCAACTGAAGCCATACAAATGTTGGAAACATTTTGGAAGCGTGAATTGTTATCCGTACAGAATACAACCTGTGTATGTAACAATTTCTTTTGTTTTGATTAATTTTTAATTGAAATCTTGATTTTTTTAGAATGATTTCCGAAATCAAGAATTGCCGTTAGCTCGAATCAAAAAGATAATGAAACTAGATGAAGATGTCAAGGTATTTGTAATGTAAAATATTTCATTTTGAAGTTCATTTTGTTTCAATTGCCATTATAAAGATGATCTCCGGTGAAGCGCCTGTCTTATTTGCCAAAGCTGTTGAAATGTTCATATCAGAATTATCATTACGTGCATGGATTAATACCGAAGAAAACAAACGACGAACATTGCAACGTAATGATATATCAACAGCCATATCTAAATATGATCAATTTGATTTCCTTATCGATATTGTACCACGTGAAACCAAACCAATTAACAAAAAACCAGATACACCATCATCATCACATTTATCAAATCAAATTGCCAACCAAGATCAATATAATTATCTGGTACAAATTGCTCAAACGTCACCGACAATACATCATCAAACCAGTGCTGGACATCCGATACAAATCATTCAAACATCACCCAATCAACCAAATCAATTCGCTTTATCACCCCAGCTTATTCAAGTTCCCGTTCAAACAACATCATCATCGACATCTAATCATCAAAATCATGATGCTCAACAAATTGTTAATCATAATTCTCAAGGTAATTAAATTAAATTAATAGAATCATTATAATTCTTGTTATTTCCCCAAACAGTACAACAATTACCAATAACATTGTCATCACAACAATATCAAACATTAATACAGAATCAATCATCTAATCATCATCAACAAATATTATTACCAGCACAATATATCACTACCAATAGCCAAGGACAAATGGTTCAAACATTAATATCAACATCATCGACAGCATTGAATAATACAACAACTAAAATTATAACACAACAACAAAGACAAACTCATTCTAGAATTTCACAATCAAGATCATCTTGATTGTCGGTTTTTTTGTTGTAAAAATGAATTATAATGAAATGTTTTTGTAAAAATTAATTCATAATTTTTATTTTCATGAAATTAATTAATCAATAAAAATTAAAAAAATTGAATATTTAGCCTTTAAGCATTAACATTTTTTTCGCTTAAATATTGTCTTAGAAAATTGAGACCAGGTGTTGATTCGACCCAATCTTTCACCACCACACATGAACATCCGACAACTTTACGGGCTTTGCCTTCTTTATCAATTTTACACATACCGGCCCATTCACCAAGTTTTTTATTATCATCAACTTTGACCAAATCAATTTTATGTTCAGCGCAAAGTGCTTCAACCAATTTGATATATGTTGGTTCATCACAATTCGATGCTAATACACAAAGCAAAGCTTCACGTCTAAGATTGGGTGGAAAAAAAGATTTTGAAAAAATCTCTTCAAAGATATGGAATAACTTACTTATCCAATGCTTTGGTTGCTTGATGTAAACCTTTTACAAGACCATCATGGGTTAATGAAGTTTTTAAAACTTCTTGCAATGCTGTATTCAAATCGAGTGGTCTTTATTCAAACAGAATCAATCAAACAATTAGTTTAACCTTGAAAATTCAATAAATTCAACTTACTCAGCCATTTTGAAATTAATTAGTTGATTTTTTGGAACAAAATTTTACAAAATATCAATTTTTCCAATTGAACACGAGGCGATGCCGAAGCAAGAAAGGAAGTGGAAAAATGTGTGAGCATGCAAACAGACACACAGCGTAACGTACTTTATGAATTGACATTGTTTTTTTGAAATTTTTTGATTTTATTTACATGATGAATATTGTAAAATTCCAAATATAAAATACTTTGTTTTTTAATAAATTTTACAAATTAAAAAAAATTATTTTTTTCGTCGTTTTCGTTCATCATTATCATTGACTTGACATTTGATAAACAAGAAAGGAAAATTTTGTCAAAGTATACGATATATTTACAATTAATACAGTTGCCTTGATTTGTTTTTGTTTTTCGGTAGTTGTCGATGTGGTTGATGATGATGGTAATAATAGTTATTACTGATTATGTACATATCAAAATGGATCACAATATATAGATGTAGATAGAAGATAGAAGACAAGCGTAAGAAAAATATAGAATAAAAAGAACACAAATTCAAAAAAATGATGATGATAGATAAAAATAATACAAATTGATAAAAATCATTAGAAAAAATTGTGTTGAATCTCTTTGGATTGAATGAGCTTGATTTTGTTATCGATTTTCAGAATTCTTCAGCATCTCTATAATTTGGTTCAGCAGCAACAAGAAAATCATCGAAAAAACCATATAAATATTCGAATGTAGGTCGTTTTTCAGGATCAGCATCCCAACATTGTCGCATTATTGAATAAACAGAATCGGAACATTCACAATTTGTTGGTTTAGGCATACGATAACCACGTTCAACTTGTTCAATAACTTCCCGATTATGCATTCCTAATATAAAACAAAAATATTAAAACAATTTTTAAAAAGTCAATTTCAAAAATTACCTGGATAAGGTACTTGTCCATGAGTTATAAGTTCATATAGTAAAATACCATAACTCCAAACATCGGACTTGATTGAAAATTTGCCATATAGCGCTGCTTCAGGTGCAGTCCATTTGATGGGAAATTTAGCACCTTGCCTGGCTGTATATTCGGAATCTTCGATAACACGAGCTAGGCCAAAATCAGCAACTTTAACGATACGGTTTTTACCAACCAAAATATTTCGAGCAGCAAGATCACGATGAATAAGTTTTTGACTTTCAAGAAATGCCATACCACTGGCTATTTGTGCAGCCATGTCGAGAAGATCATTGATTTTTAATAATTTTCCTTCACGTTTTCGTAGATAATCCAAAAGACTACCGTTGCACATAAATTCGGTAACAATCAATAATGGTTCACCCTGTGAACAAACACCGAATAATGGTACAAGTTTTTCATGACGACATTTTCGCATAATAGCTGCTTCTTCTAGAAATGCTTGCGGTGACATTGTACCTGGTTTAAGCATTTTGATTGCTACTTCAACTTGGCCACGATATGTACCGTAAAATACTTTGCCAAAATTACCGCCACCTAATTCACGAACAAATTGTAAATCATCACGATCGATTTCATCTTTTTTCGATGGCCATAAACATGGTTTAGCTTTTGGACATGGTTTTGTTAATACATGACATAAACCATTAGCACTTTCGGAATAATATGCAACAAGTTCTTGTAATGAACTGAATGTTTTTCTTGTTGTTACATAGAATCCACCATTATCCATTGCTTTGATTTTATAATGTTTAACATGTTCACGTTTTTGTTGATCAACATCTTTGATTGATAATGAATAGGCACCGGCAGTTTGTTCACTATAACGAATTAGATAAGTTCCTCTGGGATTATTTGGACAAAGTAATAATTTTTCCGCTTCCCTTCGTGATATTTTACCAAAAAACCAGCTAAACAAATAACAAGGAAAATTAATAAAAGATTAATTCTAAACAAAACAAACAAAACAAAACTTACTCTTCCATTTCAATTATTTCTGATACAACATAATTCATTGGAATGTAACCTTTTTGATTGGTTGTAAGATGTTTGGCTAGCCACCAATCAGGATCAGTATCATCAACAATTTGCAGACGATCACCTTTACGAAAACTAAGATCACCTTCATCACTGGCAAAATAATTATATAATGCTATGACTATTTTATTTAAATGTTTGGATGAATTGGAAACGGATGCACCAGCACTAGCACCAGCTCCGGCCGCTGTTGATGATTGAGCTTTGGAATTATTCACTACATCATGATTAGTAGATGTACTAGATTTATTATTTATATTTTGTGATGATGTTTGTATCGAATTTCGATGTAAATTTGAATCCAATTTCGAATTCTGCGATGATCTTGCCACTTGATCACAATAAGATTCTTTTGAATTTGTAAGAAAATTATTCGATTCTTCCGATGTTACACAGTTACCCATTTTTTACATTTATTGAAAAGTTTTTTTTGTTCATCAGCGAAAAACAAAACAGAGTAGATAAAAATCGGAGATCGTTGCTATAGATTTGATTAAATTCTTCCAAAAATGAATGAATGAATCATCCAAAGAAATGTATAGAAAGAATTGGAATATTTTTCAAAGTTTTTGGCTTTCCAGATGGACTTTTATTTTTGCATCTTGATTACATCATCAATTAATGATGTGATAATTGTTTGGGTTGATCCAGGATAAATGCTGAATGTACTGTATACATGTTTATTTTTGGTTTGTTTTGTTTTGGTTGTTATTGGTTGGTGATGATGATGATGATTAATGGAGAAACGTTGCAATAACGTTTTCGTTTCACAATGTTTGAGACTATGATTTGATGATTATTGTAGTGATGATAAAGTGGGAAAGAAAAAGACAAGTGAGAATTTATTCCGGGGAAGAAAGCCGTAAATGATAAATTTTTTTCAAAAATAAAAATCACAGAATTTTTGTTTTGTTGGAATGGGCACAGAATATAATTAATAATATAAACGGGCTCACCACCATTCGGTGTTTTTATTATTTACGGATCGGGTGTTGTGTTCTGATAAAATGAAAAAGAAGATGCCTGTTGCTGTTAGAATTCTCTTTCTTCTCCTTCAAGCTGCTTCTGCTTCTAATTAATAAGGGAGAATCTAAACTATAGAAAAAAACGCACAAAATTCATATCAAATTGAACATGATGATGATGAGAATAAAGGGGAGGCAAATGTGAATGAAATAAGGAAAAAAATATTAAAAGTTTTGAGCAAATTTTTTTCAATTCGAATGCGGATAACACTTTCTTAGATTGTATCATCCACTATTACCACTATCACACTACCACTACTAAAGAATATCTTAGCGTTGACAAAAGAAGACGATGACAACAACGACGACGACGACGACTCAAAATATATATTACCTGTATGTGTGTGTAATATATTGTGAATGCTGCAATAATTGAATTGGGAAGAGCTACACCAATTTAGACAAAAATCACAATCGACCAGACAGGTAAAGTGAGTTACTCATTCACATGCATCTCTTATAATACGACAATCATCATGATCATCATCAAACATTTCATACAATAATTTTAACCTTTGTGTGATGAACGATAGACAGACAGAGAGAGAGCGAATGGAACAAAAATTGGGAGGGACATTCGAACAGTGGTGGTGGTTGTTGCTGTCGAAATATTCTCGGCATAAATAGTGGAGACCGCCTCATAGGTAGATTTAGACGACAATTATTTTGTTGATTAAAATATAGATGGCGTTATCGATAGCGTAAATCATCCGTGATTTATTTACGCGTATTTTTGTGTGATGATCACGTTATTTAACCGTAATTGTGTTGATGTTTTTTTCATTCGTTGAGCTTTTTGTTTATTTCGTCATTTTTTTCTGTTTGCCAAAAACTAAAATCATCTATCCGAATTTATGCGACAAATTTATTTGAAATTGTAAAAATTTTTTGTTTAAGTCCACTACCTTGTCCTTGTAAATATTGTGTTCATCAAATCACATCATCCATTTAATAATGATGGCTGATGAAGATAAATCAGGTGAAAATGATGAAAATAAAACAACAACAACACCATTCAAAATGACTGGTTTTGCATTCAAAAAGATTGCTAAACCTAAAACAAATTTATTAACTACAAAACAGATACAAAATGATCTCATCGATATTGTTGATCATGATAATGATGAAAAAGGTGAAATCGATTTTGTTACATCGATTGATGATAATCAAATTCAGGGTACCCGGATTATTGAATCGAAAAAAGACGAAAAATCAATTATAATACCATTAATAAAAGTGAATAAATACCGTTTTGAAAATGAAAATCGAAATAATAATACTTGTGATTCTGCTGAAGCATCGCCACAATTACCTATTAAAAATGAAGATGATGATGATGATTTAATTACGAAACAAGCTAAACAAGAACTAATTGTAGAATCCAAAATGATTGATGAAGATCAGCTATTACCTGCATGGCAATCATTATTAATAAATAAATTACCAGATGAATATGAAAATGATTCGAAATGTGATGTATCGATGCGTCCCGATGAACCAAAACTGAATGATTACGAACAAATACCTGTCAATGTTTATGGCGCTGCTATGTTACGTGGAATGGGCTGGAAAGAAGGTGCACCGATCGGTGGTATAAACAAATCGATAACACCAATTATCGAACCACAATTACGTCCTCGTGGTTTAGGTCTTGGTGCCGATATTTCCATACGAAAACAATTAGAACAGAAAAATTCAAATCGAACCACTACTAGCCAAATGAAAGATGAACCAATTTTAAGAAAAGGTCAGAGATTTTTTCTCTATTTTCCAAATAAAAAAAGAAGATTTAATAATTTCAAATTTTCTCCCTATTAGGTTGTCATGTTTGTATAGAATTCGGTCCATATAAAGGTTATTATGGCATTGTTGAAAATTTAACGGGTGATGAGTCGATCTATGTTCAAGTTCGATTAACATTAACCAAAGATGCTATACAAATTTTACAAGATCTATTACGTATTGTTACCAAACAAGAATATGATTCGGAAAGTAAAGTGATAAATAAATATCGTTATGATGAATATAAGAAAAAAGATTCTCAACAACAACATCAAAGTCGAAGTCGAAGTAGTTCTCGTTCACATGTATGTTTGGCTAATTTTCTTGCTAAATGTTTCGTTTTTTAATAATTTCCTTTTTTCTCTTAGTCTCGAGAAAGGCGTCGATCATCATTGAAAGATGAACGTATGGATGATGATGGTGATGACGGTAGTGGTGAAATATGGATTGTGCCAAAAATACGTGTTCAAATAGTTGATAAAAAATATAAAAATGGAAGATATTATAAAGAAAAAGTTGTCATCATGGAAACACGTGGCAATGAATGTATATGTCGTACAAAGGATAAAAAAATATTAAATAATGTTACGCAATCAATGCTTCGTACTGTGATACCATCATTATCCGATCCATCAATACAGGTAATGATTTTACGTGGTCGTTATCAAGGAAAATTGGCCAAAATTGATACTGTTGATTGGAAACATGAACAGGCAATGATCAATCTCACTGGATACATATCGAAACCATTTTCAATTGCCTTGGATGATATTACCGAATTTCGTAATGATGATCGATGATTTTTTTAAATATTTTATGTAAGAATATTTTGTTATTGAAAAAAATATAATAAAGAATAAAAAATTATTAACTATTATATTTTATTTATTTTTCTGTTGATTAGAAATTTTGTGTGATGAATTGGAAGAAGATAACAGATTGAATGGAATGGATAGAATGAACCAACCAAAATAAATGATATGACCAAGATAATAAATTTCTGACAATGTTGATGTCCATTTGAAAAAATCTAGTATTGTAAATGATATTAATGAATAGCTAAGCATATAGATGACATGTACACGCATCAGTAAATATAGCAACCAACGAATCGATATGTTGTTTAATAATTGATTAAATCCATTATTACCAGTACGATATTCAATCACTTTATTGGCAATCTATCAAATGATGGGTTCGATTATCAATTTTGTTTTGAAAATAAAATATGTTCAACTTACATCTGTTTCCATTTTGACGATAAGAAATTCCAATGCAAATGTATTATAATAGCCGATTGAAAAACCATGCCATAATGCTAGGAAAAATAATGTCATTAACTGGCTTAACATTTTCGAACCCAAAAATTTTAAACGCTTAAAAATATATTTCATTGCAAATTGATTGGTTGTTATATTGAAGGATTCGATAATGCCACGGAATGTAGCCGTTGTTTCGAAATGAAATATTGATACATTACTACAACGATCATGTTGATGGGGATTCAATGGATTCTGTGCTATACCATACATTATACATGCACCTTCAGATATTAACCAACCGGATATATATTTACATAATGTTATCTTATTGGTTATGGCTATTATGGTCAATTTTGCAAATAATCCATAGGATTTCTATGATGAAAAGGATTAAATTGAATCCAATTTATCATCAAATTCACTTACAAAATCATCGGATAATAAATATCTGGTTGGCCAATATATACTGCCGATTTGATAAATTGAAAGATAAATAATACCGGATAAAAAACGTAAAATGGAAGGTTTCCAGCTAAATTTGGTTTTGATTTTTTGATTAAAAATTTATCAGATAAGATAATAGAAACTAACCATGATTTCAAAATGGATTCGTTGGATTCAATAAATATGATATAATCTTTGAATTTAATTTGTGGACCAATTAAAAATATTGGTGGAAAATAACATTTCGATAGAATTTCAATAAATGTTGGTATACGTTCGATGGCTGTATCTTCATTGGTGATGATATTTTTTTTATCATTATTACGGTTAGGATTTTGTTTCGATTTCAAATTCTGTTGACCATCATAAATATCAAATGATAAG
>ERZ500997.457-NODE-457-length-11644-cov-11.176892_pt1 | contig 11644 bp, 6 predicted proteins | sample MGYA00248826_ERZ500997 | MGnify/ENA primary metagenome ERZ500997 (study PRJEB25958, sample SAMN03398524) | human skin metagenome | study: EMG produced TPA metagenomics assembly of the Human Skin Microbiome Metagenome (human skin metagenome) data set.
AAAAGAAAAAAATTACTAGAAAGTAAAAAAAATGATGTACAACTGAATGAAACGATGATGATGATGATGACAATGATGATGATGAATTGACGTTCTAATTAAGGCGAATGAAAAAAAGATTGGAAAATAAGGACAAAGACTGTGGGAAAAGAAAAAAATCGATAATTCCATCAATTCGATATATTTTTATTTAAGAATTTTCTTGAGATTAATTGACTGGATCTTCACTTTCGCTATTAGAATCTATTAAGAGAAAAAAAAATAATTTAAAAATTTTGTTCAAATTTAAGATTTGTATAATTAATCATACCTCCTTTTTTGCCCATATATTGATGTTTACGTAGCCGATCATAGAGATCTTCTTTGTTAGTACTGTAAATAGATGGATTGGCAATGCCCTGTAATGTACCATTATTTGATTTACTGTTATGCAACGATTCTTTCATATATGTTTCATTATAAAAATTTGGCATTTCCCAACCATCATCTTCATCATCATAATAATGGGCATATGTTGAATGATGTGATGGAGCGATACTTTCGGCATATGGTGCAGGTGCACCATAATAAAAGTTTTGCTGAGAACCATTTGTTGGACCAAAATCGGCTGGTATCGTGTGCATAGATAATTTTTTTGATATCGGTCTTGTTGCTGTTCGAACACAGATCATCCAGATCAATAATACCATGAATATGATGAAAAATACGGCTGCACCAATACCGCTAGCAATATAAATTAATTCTGATTTACGTTCACAACGATCGCCATAAAAGTTTATCAAACATTCACAACGTGGTTTTTTCATTCCTAGAATCGAATTTAAATTAATCATTTGTAAAGTGGTCATCGAATTAAATCGATTGAACATACCTGTTTTCCAATCGCATTTTCCACCGTTGATACAATAATCATCACATATATCGATACAATATGGAGAGTTTGGTGTTGTGGCAATACCATCTGGATGAGGGGCCTCTTTGTATCCATCTTTACATACACAACGGAAATCTTCTGAACCAATCGATGGTGCTTCACATTGTGAATTCTGTGGGCAAAGTTCAATCTTATCATTGATTAAACAAGGATTGGAACATTGATCAGCACTTGTTGATCCAATCGAACTTGTTGTTGAATTCGGTGGACATGATTGACATGACGTATCTCGCTGTTCAACATCTTGGTAAGTACCTTTCGGACATTGCTGACATTCCTCAGTGGTCACATTCAAAAAGTGACCAACAGCACAGATTTCTAGAAAATAAAATTTACCTTAAATTCATATCCATATAGTATTTTTAGAAAACAAACGTACCAAGATTACATTGGCCAATATTGATGGCTGCAATAGATCCGGTTGTATAGCCAGCAGGACATGGCTCACAAGATGGCTGCCCTCTGGTCCTATAATATCCCAATGGACATGCTTCACAATTTCCAGTGGATGATAATTGAAATCCGGCCATACATTCAGCTAATGATAAACAAAAGAGAAAATTAAATTTTCGTCGGAAAAATTCCTTCGAACTACTTACGTCTACATTCTTTTTGCGAAATAGCTTCCGAACTGCGGGTAGTTAAACCTGGTCCACATGGAATACAAGTAAATGAACCTTCAGCTGGTTGATAGAAACCATAACCACATGGTCTACAAGTTGATGTTTCCATATCATAATATAAGCCGGGTGAGCAACTTTCTCGACATTCCGAAGGATGACGTGCGCCTTTGATGATTGTTACACCTTGTCGTTGACCAATCACTGGACAGTTCTTACAGTGAAGTTGCCCTAATTCTTCTTGATACGAACCAACCGGGCATTTTACACAACGACCTGTTTGATCATCGAAAAAGGTTCCCAAACCACATTCGACACAGCTATTACCAATTACAACTTGACCCGGTGGACAAGCATATTCCGTAATAAGTTCCAGACTAGTCAAATCGGCTGCAACATTGGGCAATGTATCACGAACATCAAAAATCGCTGATTCAACAACCGCTCGACGTATGATTGCTTCCATTGTATCTTTATCTTGACCATTTATTGAATTTGTGGATGATGATGCAACAATTGGATCATTATTAGCTGGGAAACTGACTTCAAGGCTGTAGATATCTTGTTGATTTTCTTCTTCAGAATTTTCTGATAATGAACGAGCAGTCTGCCGTTTAATTCGATTCGTATTGATTTGCACACCTTTGATACATTTAACGTTTATGGCCAAACCTTTACAGCTTCCACGAACATTATCCGAACAGATTTTCCAAGCTCTATCCACACGAAGAATACTATCATGAGCACGAGATGTTAAAATTTTCTTCCCAGATTCGGAACAAACAACTGATGACGGGAAATTCATGACCATTCGGAAAATACGTTGAGCCGAATATTTAGGTGAACAGGCTGGAAAGACTAATGGGGATTCTAGATTTTGATCAGAGGATTTTGGCCGCCAAAAACCTTCGGCACCGCAAACATAGAAATTCGGAACCGGTTCGGAGAAATGTAATCCAGGATTACATTTAATTTGGCAAACTTTGAATCGTCCACCCGGACCCCAATCCGAACAATCTCGTTGACCATTGGTTGGTGGATCAGGAATCTTACAAAATTCTCGTAATACATGTATCTGGAAATCACAACGAGCTGTATTTCCAACTTCATCCAACGCCACATAGGTTAAATCATAGATTCCTTTTTTCAACGATTCTCCTGGTTTGATTTTTTGCACCTCCATTACTTGAGTATTTCTTAAATCATCGATGAATTGTGGCTCATCCCAATGTACGATGGTTGAAGTGTTTGCTGAAATAACCCACATATCAGGTGGACAATGAAGAACTTGTGGTGGTATTTTATCCTGCTGGAGAATTCGACAATCATCACCGGTATAACCGTTAGGACAGAAACGTTCACCACATTTTCCTGGACCAATACGTTCGACGGTTCCAAGTACGGTATCATAACCAGTCCAACGAAGTAATAATCCACTATAAATCACCGGAGAATTTTTACAACTTCGTATTTGCGATGGAATTTCAACAGACATATCCAATGGTCTATTCCAGATGTTTACGCGTGATAAACGACCATGGAAACCTTCTCCAAGATGTGCGACAGAATTTTCAACCGGTGTACCCAACACTATCCAGCCAAACGCTGGTAATCGACCACCTGTACCATAATCTTGAACAGTATTAGCTAAGGCAGTATCGGTGACAAGCATCAGTGTACCGTCTCGGCCATCCCAAATGATATTGATGTAATGCCATTGGCCATCATTGATTGGCACGTTCTCCAAGTAAGGCATGAAAATATCAGGTGTTCGTTTCGAATTGGAACCATTATCATTGAACAAAGAGATTAAAACACCGAGATGATTTGCCTGCACTAATGGTCTTTGAGTTTTGCTTATAACATAGGGCGAATCAACTTCATACAAAGTAAAATAAGTTCCAATTGTTTCTGGGATGAATTGTACCCAGAGAGCAATGGTGAAACTATTTGATTCTTCAAGCATAAATGGTATGGTCAATGCTGCATTTGATGAACGCGAACGATCATTGAAAAAGAGATCATATTCAATATTGATTGGTTTACGGCAATCTTCACCGGTCATATTGAAAGGACATTTACAATAGAAACCATTGGTCAAATCAATACAGGTTGCGGAAGGTGGACATGATGTTGGTAGACAATCAATAATATCTTCTTCACAATTTTGTCCAGTAAAACCGGGTGGACAAATACAGTCATAAGTACCGTCGTAATTGTCCTGACAAGTTGCACCATTCTGGCATCGTTTTTCATCACAAACATGAAATTCATACTGACATCCTACTCCGGTGAATTTTGACGGACATGAGCAATTGAGCCCGGAACCATAATCCTGACACATGCCATGATTCTGACATGGATTACCGATACATCGTTGTGGAGCTGTTTGACATCGTTTTCCATCTGTACCAGATGGACAAACACAGAAATAATCCTAGAAATATGATTATAAATTAGAATAGATTACGGTAAAATGGAAAAATCAAACCTGGAATAAATCAACACATCGAGCGTTATTGTGACATGGCGATGAATCGCACATTCCAACATCTTTTTCACATCGAGGTCCATTCCATCCCAGCGGACAATTACATCGATAACTATTAATTTGGTCTACACAAGTTCCTCCATTGAAACAAGGTGATGATGAACATTCATCTATATTTGATTCACAAAGTTCACCACCGAATCCTTCATGGCATTGACATTTGAATGCATTATCCAGATCAATACAACGTTCAGTTCCAAGCGGAGAACATGGATTAGAAACACATTCATCAACTTCAGCTTCACATTGAAGACCAACAAATCCAGGTTTACATTGACATCTAAATCCCATCGATTGATCAAGACATGTTCCACCATTCTGGCAAGGACTCGATTCACAAGCATCGATTTCATGTTGACATCTAGATCCGGTGAATGAATTCGGATCGCAAACACATCGATAGCCATCAATTAGATCCACACATTCGGCATCGTTTTCACATGGTGATGAAGCACATTCATTGATATTGATTTCACAACGTGTACCATTCCAACCAGGTTCACAAACACATTCATGATAGAAAAGTCGATCAACGCATAGACCATGCACACAAGGATTTGTGGCACATAAATCAATTTTCTCTTCACATCGTTTTCCTGTGAATCCAGGAGGACAATCACACTTGAAATCATTGACAAGATCAGTACATTGAGCGCCAAGCAAACATGGATCGTCAGCACAATCATCAATATTCGTTTGACAATGCAATCCAGTCCAACCAGCTGGACATCGACAATGATAACGTCCCTGAAAGAAACAAAACCACAATGATATTTCAAAAAAATGACAAAAAAATGATCATACCTGTAACAATGGAATGCAAATGGCATCATTCTCACAAGGTGATGGATTGTTCGAACAAGGATTGACAGTAATATTACAATTATGACCTTCATAACCAGTTCGACAAAGACAATTGATATTGTCGATACCTGGAAGATTTTGACACATGGCTTTTTCTGGACAACTATCCGGCAGACATTCCTCTTGTTCAATTTGACATTGTAGACCGGAAAATCCAGGTGGACAACGACAACTATAACTTTGTGGATGATCGATGCAAGTACCACCATTGTAACAAGGTTCCGACTGACATTCATCAATATCGATTTCGCAAGATTGTCCAGTAAATCCAGCAGGGCAATAACAATATGGTTCATGCTTATTTACAATACAAAGGCCACCATTTTGACATTGAATCGATGAACATTGACCCTGAACACAGGCTTCTTTCTTGCGTTCACCTGGACGTAATGTTCGCTCACGTAATCGACATTCAATACATTTTGTTTGTCCTTCTTTTTCCTGATAATAATTGACCGGACATGGAGCACATGGTTCTAGTCCAGTTTCCGAATAATGTCCCGGTGGACATTTGACTTTACATTCATTAATCGATTGAGCACCCGGTCCATAGGTAAATGTATTGGCTACGCATTTTTGACATTCTTTGAAACCTTCTTTCGGTGGTGTACCGGAAAATGTGTTCATTGGACATTGCAAACAAGGTACCATGCCAGTTGGTGAATATGTACCATGACCACAGACTGGAATGCATTCAGCAACACTTTTACTTCCTTCGGATTTTGTATAGGTTCCTTCCGGACATTGACGACATGATGGCTGGCGAAGCATATCTTGATACCAGCCTAATGGACAAGGTAAACAAAGATTTGCGCTGCTAGAAGCATAAGTACCGGCCGAACATTGTAAACACCGAGGAATTTTATTTCCACTTTTATCTTCTGTGGCATTTAATGGACTAAGAATTTCGCCTGGTCGACAGGTGAAACCACGTTGAACTGTTGAACGAAGAGCCTATTGAGAGAGAGATTAGATAAATTTTATTATGATTATTAAGAAAATGTTACTTACAATCAATGATGGACAGGAACCACCAACTTGTTGAGTTGAAATGTTCAACAATGGTTCGATGACAGCATAGGTACTCGGTACCATTAGATCAAAAATTAACGTCAATGTTGAACCACATAAATCGTACAATGTTTTTTGACGATATTTCGGTTGAATTCGAAGCACATATTTGATCGATAATTCGTTGGTATTTGGTTTGAGCGAAATGGTCGTGTTGAAAAAATGGACAGCCATATCGACATTGATTGCTGAACAACGTTGTGAAAGCAAATGATTAAGATTATCATAGTAACTTGAAACATAATTGACATATGCTGACATGCATGATGGTGGAGCAAATCCTCCACTTCGATATTCAATGTTAGCCATAACATCATAGCTAGAATCATCCATTTCAGAATCTGGTTCGGGAACGCAATCCGGCACCATATTGTTAGGTTGCCAGTGGCTGCTTTCTGAACATTCATAGATTTTCAATGAATCACCATCAATAAAACGATATCCTTCCAGACATCTTGATGCACATTTATAGCCTGAATCGGTACGACGACACATAATTTCACCATTGGCTGGTTTGGTCAATGACCATGGAACACAAATGGCTGGTTGAACTGATACCTGGAAATGACAAACGGCTTCATTTCCAAATCGATCAGTTGCAAGAACTGTAACATTTTGATATCCTTTCACCGGTATGAAATCCATTTCAGGAATCAAGGTGATTTGAACTTCGCCCGATTCATCAGTTGCGTTAATTAATCGACGTGTTTGATTGAAATTTATTTCATAAGATTCCTGTTCTTCTACCAATTCGATTACGTATGATTGGGGACAATGAAGCATCGGTGGTGTTGTTTCTTGTACAGTAATGTTTACCTGACAAATGGCCACATTTCCATCCGTATCATAGGCTCGATATTCTACACGAGTATCTTCCAATACGACCATTGGTGGTTTAAAACCAATGGGTAAAACTTCAACTCTAGCTACAAATCCCGAATTATCCGTTGCAGTTGGAATTGTATAATTAACAGGCATAATACCGGCTGGACCACGATTGACAACAATTGGAGCTGTAGGACAATTCTGGAAACGAGGTGGTTCTTTATCTACGCAAAAGGGATGTCCATTATCGTAACCAAGTAGAATATCATCTTTTTTGTCTTCACAACCAAGCAATTCGAATTTCAAGCAAGGATTTTTATGATAAGCAACAATACCAAGTATGATGTAACGAGCAACAACCGTAGCTGGCAGATTAATCACACTCAATTCTCCATAATTACCCAATTCATTTAATGTTAGATTGAAATTAGGAAAGTAGACGACAAAATTTTCAGCTTCACGAACTTTATAGAAAAATCGAAGTTCAGTAGGTCGACCAACAACATCGTTAGTGACAACACCTTTCACTAATAAAGCTTTGATGCGGTAAACTTTTTTCAAATCCACCGTAACATAAGTGAATGGTTCATGTTGGCCACACCAACCGGTGGCTGAATTGAGGCGAACTTTTGTTGCTTCATAATTGGTACGTTGTGTGGTTGCATTGATTGCTGAATCCGGTATTAGACCAGTAGAAAGACCAATCGGTTTAATTATTCGACAATCCGCACTTTTCACGCATGTTATTGGATCATTTGTATATGGAACATAACCAGGTCGATCACAAGTAAAACGAACTTGAGTATTATGTTCATAACTGGTTGCAATTTGTTGACCATCCGGTGGATGTCCAGGATCAGTACAAACAGGTCCTTCACAACGAAGGTCGCCAAAATCCCAATAACCTTTTTCCGAACACCGAACTACATTATCATTGCGACTTGTTTTTCCGGCTAATGTAAATGTATTTTCACAGCCAAAAAAGAAACTCGACCTACAAATCAATAAAACAAAAAAATAAAATAAACAAACAAGATTTATTATATAATTTATTATATAATTATATAATTCCTTGAGAAAATTTCTTAAAGTAAAATGTTAAAATGATTACATACTTAAAATGTGTATCCATATAATAACCATATGAAGCTCCATTCGATTCAGGTGGTTTTCCACAATCGATTTTTGGACAAGTAGGCATTACTCCAGACAACCAAAAATCGGGTTTCCCATCTCTTGGATCATAATTACATTGACGATAATATGCATATGCAGTACCTTTGTGTGGACGACCATCTTCTTGACAGGTAACATTGGCCATACTTAAGAAAGGAATCAAGTTATTTTCCAATGTCGATTCATATTGTAGTTTTAATCCTTGTGCTGGATCATCAGCTATGATTGGACATTGCGCATAAACACATTGTGGTGTCGTACCATTCCAAAGTCCATTCGATCCACAGACCAGTGAACGTTGTCCTTGTAGTACATATCCGAAATCACAATTGAATGTAATGACATCATTATAATGATAATTTTCTTGTAGAGTTAATATTTTTCCATTTTCAGGAGCCGATAAATTTGGACATTGCTTAGGTACACAGGTTTTATTTATTTGATAAATATCACCATCTCTTAGTCCGGTTTCAGTCGATGGAATAAAATAGCCAGCCGTTCCATTCGATGTATATAATTCATAACCAACATTACAATGGCAGGTAGAACCACCAGGTGAATTGACACATCGTTGATCACAACCACCATTACGATCAAGACATTCATTAATGTCAAAACAATCTTGACGTGTACAACCCATAAGTTCGAAACGCATACAAGGTGCAACAGCAAATTCGATAATCAATACACGAACATATCTTGCTTCTAATGGTATCGGCAAATTTACAATGGATAATCCGGATCCTCCATTGGGAGCTAATCTGAATTGTAATGGCCGTCCTGATATGTCTGAATAATCACGAAACAAATCAGTTAAATCATCGGCATATTGTAATCGTATAGTGATTGGATAAGCTTGTGATCCATCAAGTCTTTGCACAGATTGTATACGTAATCCACGAATCACGATCGGAGCTTTAAGATCAACTTGGACCCAATTTTCACCTATTCTTGGCGATGCTCCACACCAACCAAAATGTGTACCACGTGGTATCGTATCCAATCGAATGTCCGATTTTTTATATCCAGGTTCAGTGCTTGATACACGTATGGATGAATCGGGAATGGCACCCGTAGTAAGGCCAAGATCGGATACAGGACGGCAATTAAGATTTGGTTCAAAACCTTGTTTACATTTACAAAAAAATCCACCATCAGTGTTTGTACAAATAGTTGAAGAAATATCACATGCTGAGTTTCCAGGCGAACATTCATCAATGTCTAAACATGTTGGTATCCCTGTGAATGATTGATTACTTGAACATTTCATAATTGAAGAACCTTCAAGTCGATAACCTCGATTACAAAAAACTCGTGATTCATCTTCAAAGTAAAAATCTCGATCAGCATCATTGGTGGCAAGGTAACCATTTTTGATTTCTGGTAATATTGGGCATTTAGCTCTTTCACAAACTGGTGGTAAACCAGACCATTGACCAATGGATGTACAAACAACCACTGGTACACCACGACGATGATAGCCATTTTCACATTCAAATCTTATTATTGTTCCATAGCTACGATTCACTGAACCTGCCATTATTGTTTGTATAGCATGAGGTGTTTCCGATATCGGTGGACATGATGAAGCTAAACAAATGGGTAACTTTCCCCATTTTCCATCTTCACCACAACGAATCGATTCAGTACGTTGATTTGATGGAAAAGCAAAACCAGCATAACATTGATAGATAGCAATACCGCGATAGGTAACATTCGTAGCATCAACAGCAAAACCATTATTAATCTGTGGTACAGGTCCACAATATCTTTCCTGACAATTTGGTATTGTATCCAATGACCATTTTCCACCCATCAAACATTCAGTTTCTAATTTCAAAACACCTGTGCTGAATTCCTGACCAATCGGACAGGTGAATGTCACTTTAGATCCAAACATTGATCCACGTTCCGAAGCAATGGCATTCCTTCCTATTTTCAAAGGGGAACAATCTGCCGAAAAATTTGCTGACCATCCTCGAGCAGCTTTCATAGCATTCGTTTTGAACAGCAATAACATTCGACCAGATGAAGCAGTTAAAGTCAAGCCAGTAGGTTTAGTTTTAGTTCCAAAGCCACGGCTTGGATGTAATGGAACTGCTGTTGATGAATCTAATCCATCATATATTTGCAAAATATCTTCATTTGTAACACCAAATTCATTGAAAACGATCGATACAGATCCTTCGGCCGGTTTTTCTCTGCTAATATGATAAATACAGTTCTGATTTGTTGGATAATTTGTCACACCAAAAGCCGGTGAAGTAACTACACCTTTATCAGCAAATAAATTTATTTCACAGCCTGCTTTATAACGGATTGAGAATCCTTTTCGCGAATGAACGCCAAAATTTGAATGGAAATAAATATAGACAGAATTTCCGGTCGAAACTATATACCGTTCATGTGATTTACTTAGCTCTGTACTCATATTACCACTAAAACGACCAAGTGGAGCACTTCTTGATGATAGACCATCACGAATGAGTAGGAAATCGGTATCCGGTTCTAAATCTAATTCGGTCACTTCCAATGTAATTGTTTTGCCTTGACTTGCTGTAATAACATAAACACATTCAAGACCACCAGGATAATAGTTTGGATATTGAGGTGAATTAATGAATTGAGCATTGTTTTGTGCAGTGAATTCTCCGCCACATTTTAATGGTTCAGTTTTCCATGATGCACGAAAACCTCGTTTTTCTACCGAAGCATCAGAACGAAATTTGATTATCATTAGATTACTGCCTGTAGTGAATGCACGGGCCGATATGTTTTGTATGCCAGATAATGTAGCCAATGTCGTACTTGTTTCTTCAGTACGACCACCAACTAGAATTTGCACCTGATCGAAATTATTTTCCGTATCAAATTCTGAGAATTGTAAAATCATTCCCGATCCTATTGGTCCTTCTAATGTCCATTTACAATCACTATTCGGATCATATTTATTCGGATAATTTGGTGATATAACTTTATCGCCAGAACTTTGTAGATAATAATTACATTTTCGTGGACAGTCCATTTCATCAGAACGATCTTCACAATCATCATCACCATCACATTTCCAAGCATTGTTTATACATTTCCCATTACTACAATGATATGAACCGGTGGGACATGTAATTTTCTGACAAACAAATGGCAATAGTTCTTCACATTCGGCTAATGACCAAACACTTTGTGGTGTATCACCATTCGATGTGTGTTCGCCGACAACAGTTGCCCGTATACATTGACCATCATCAACATTCGGCTGATCATAAGCCCAAAAACCGACATATTTACTAACAAAACGTCCACTTGCCGATTCAATTGTATTTGTTGATAATTGATCGATTGATTCAAAACCGATCCAAAATGAACGGCCATCATCGCCAGCCTCACGTAGACTAGCTTCAGCTAATGCAGCGGTAAAGTTGTTCTGCGTAAAATCACTGATCAACACTAATTCACTGCCATATCTAGAAAAAAGAAGAGAAATACGAAAACCGGCTTAGAAAAAATGTTCGGAAGTTAAATGAAACAAAAATAAAAAAACAAGCTTAGAGCTATTTAATGACCCAGAAAAATTAGACTTAAACATTCATATTAGAATCGATT
>ERZ500997.458-NODE-458-length-11631-cov-5.111697_pt1 | contig 11631 bp, 14 predicted proteins | sample MGYA00248826_ERZ500997 | MGnify/ENA primary metagenome ERZ500997 (study PRJEB25958, sample SAMN03398524) | human skin metagenome | study: EMG produced TPA metagenomics assembly of the Human Skin Microbiome Metagenome (human skin metagenome) data set.
TATCTTTTTTGTTTTTATTTGTTGGTTATTGTTGGTCTGATTCTTTTTCTTCTGAAACACAAAAAAAAATCAACATTGATCAGCATGATTTTTTCCAGAATGATGATCATGATCAGAATATCAAATCTTTTTAAAAAAATCCAACTTTAAAGATAAAAAATTTTCCAGTTCAACTGATAAACTGATGGTCAAAATATTAATTGGCCAGCAGCCATAGATTGTTTTGTTAATTAATTAGATCTATGTTTGTGTTTGGTCGGTTGATTTCTATCTCTATCCAAAAAAGAAAAAATTTCGCTAATTTTTAGTTTTGCAGTTTGAAATTTATTTATAAAATTTAAATCAAAAATTTCTTGGTTTAAATTAACTAAAATTTTTTTCCCTATTGCCATTCACACACATAAACATTCAACAGTATCCACAATTTTTATTATCATCATTTTAAATAATGTTTAAAATCCCTTGTTGAAATGAAATGAAAAAAAAAATTTAATTTTCATTAATTTTTCAACATCAACGATTTGTATTAACAGTATAATAATAATAACTGTAATGACCGTTGGCAATGCCCATCGATCGGATCCAATCGATTCAATCAAACATCATATTTTTTCAATGTTGTTGTTGATCATAAAAAAATAAAATGAATTTCAATTTAATTCAATTAACAAACATTATCATCATTGGTATATCCGGAGCCATTTCATTACAAACAAAAATTACATTAATGGCTCCCTAAATGATGCTTATATTTTTAGATATATTTCAAGAATTCTAATCTTTTTTCTTTCTCAATTGATCCATCCAAAAATGAATGAGTTTTGACCCTCAAGGGCATGAACCGATTTAGTTCATGATCATCATCATTATCATGATGACGCCTCCAATTTTTTCAAATAAATTTAGCATGCGCAGCCACCAAATTTTGCTACAAATTACACTTTTTACTAATCTCAAATGTTCGAAATGACCAGGAAAAACAGCCAACCTTAACAAAATATGGACCATCAATAACAACAACACTAACCTATTGTACAAAAACATTTTTACCTCCGCCCATTTATTTCAGAACTGTTCATGTTGTTTGATTTTCATTAGCCATTCTTTATTTTTCAAATTGAAATCTAACAAAAACAGATCATATTTATATATGATATGAAGTAAGAGACCAGGGGCATTTTGTTTGATGATTGCTTTTTGTTGAAAACATTCTTCATGATTTGTTTTCTGTATGAAATCATCATATAATCATAGGTTTTGTTTTTTATTTGTCATTTCTATTTTGAATTTAATTCAATATGTTTTAAGGTCTTTAAAGGTCAGCAGGTAATTTAATTTGTCATTTGTTTTTGCTTGTGTGATTGTGATCGTTAATGTGAATGTGATCATCAATCATAAGAGAGAGAATCTCATAAGAAAAAATTTAAAATCTCTGTGTCTGTGTTGATGAATCTAATCAATCAATCAATCAAAATTTGTTTCACAAGAAAAATTTCATCAAATTGATGAATTTGTTTTCTTTAGCCGCTGCCGTCGTCGCCATCATCATCTTAATCAACATCGTTGATTTATCATCAGGTATGATTAAGTTTAATTTATTTATTTTTATGTTTGAATCCATTTTTTCAGATTGAAAAAATTTTCAATTGAAATATTCAACTCTGTGACACTTACACAGCCATTCTATTATATTGACCCATTCAATTTTATATGACAAATTGGGTCAATTCGTTTCCAATTTTTTCATGTTTTGATCGGTTTCTTTTGAACATTTTTTTTGTTTGGTTTGTTGAAACATGGAATAATTTGTTCAGGACCGTGGACAGTTTATTATTTGTTTTTTTTGTTGTTTTCAATCTCACAATCAACGTATATTGACACCAAACTTGTTTGACAGACAAAATTGGCGACACTTTTTTTTAAACCTTTCAAATTTTCTTATTCTACCACTGTTGATCAATAGTCGTCGGTCGGCCGGCCACTTTTGATCATTCAAATAGTTATTAAGCATGTCTGTCGCTATTTTATGTTTTTTTTTCTTCCAGTCAATCAAAAGATTCCGATTTCATTTGAATAGATTTTTGCGAAACTTTTCATTCTTTATATCACTTAGCAGTGTGGTGACAGAAAAACAATATTTTCTCTCGTTCTTCGTCTACCTTTAGGCAATCAACATTATTTTACGTCAATATTATGATTCAGATCAATATCAGATATTTGATGATTGAATCTAATAGTTTATTTTTTTATGATTATTTAGTTTAGTTTTTAAAGATTGATAAAGATATAATGTTATTTGGTTTTTTTATATAGTCTGACTGATTGATTCAATTCAATTTTAATCAGAAAAAAATTCTTGATGCCACAATAAATGAATGATTCGGCAAATATAAGTGGATCTATATTTGAAAAAATCGAAAAAATTTCCATTTAGTTTTTTAAATTTAAGATTTTTCAATGAAAAAAAAATTTTGATAATGATCTCAGTGTATATTTATTGTGTGTGTGTTTGAATTCAAAAAAGAATTGACAAAACAAAAATTCACAATCAACAAACACTGCAGTGATTTTCGAATGGTATTTACATTTGTTTTTTTGTTTTGTTTTGTTTCTTTGTCACTTCGTATCGATCAATCGATCTATTGATTTTGTTATGTTTTGTATAATGCAAATTTCTCTTGTTTGTTTGTTTCGTTTTAGTTACACTGATCATTGACGAAATAAAATAGTGAAAACAGAACGAACAGAACAAAATGATCCAAATGAACAATGGGTATATTTTATTTATTTTTTCTTTTCTTATGGGTTTATTTGACAACGAGGAAAAACAAGATGTTCATTTATGATTATTGATCCAATTGGATTAAGATTAACAAAAAAAAAAGACAAAGTGAAACCCCAGAAAAAATGAATAATTTTTTTTTTGTATGAATAATGAGATTATTTGATATTTCAACAGAAAAAAATGCAACAACAAAAAACATGTCACACACACGATTAAATCATGATTATAATCCATCCCTAGAAACATATGTTTTTTATTTCATAATGATTATCATTCTTGGACTGGATTTTTTTTTCGTTCCCTTTCTTTCGTCAAACATTTTCAGTTTTGGGTTTGATTTGAAATATCATTATCGTTGAACAAATAAATGAATGAGAATGAAACTTCATATAATTAAAATTATTACTGCTACTTATATGCAAAATGAAATGTATACGAGGAAGAATAATTATTATTCGGTTCCTGGATCGTTATAATCCAGCCCATTTTTTCTCTGTATTGTTTTTTTGCTGTTGTTATTTCTTTTGAAACATGATAATTATTGATGATGCCCATTTTAATCCAGATAAATTCATATTTTCATTTCATTAACTTTTTGTATATGTTTTTCTGTTTCACCGGTTCAAAAATTAGAAATAATCTTCATATAGAATTTCAAATACAGAAAATCAAACGATTCTTTCAACAAGTGAACTTTACTGAACGACGACCAGTAAAAAATGGATACCATTATTGAATTATTCGATAATAATATCAATGACAATAATGAAAAAGTTGAAGATGATGATAATGATTATGGTGATAATAATAATAACGATGATGATAATGATAATCAGGAAAAAAACATGATGATAACATCAAAAGATATTAATCAATTATTAAATGAAAATAAACAAGATAGTTATAGATCAATGAATAATAATGATGATAGAATTTCATTCATTGATCAATCATTATCATCAACGGAAATTATCATGAATATGAATGATACCGAACAATTCGAAAAAGATAAAAAAGCCGTCTATTCACATCCATTATTTCCATTATTAGCATTATTATTTGAAAAATGTGAGCTAGCAACACAATCAATTACATTGTTTGAAACGGATTCAAATCTAGCAACATTTAATCGTGAAATTGAAGATTTTATTGATCATCATCATCGTACGTTGGGTACTAATTCATCATTTTTTACCAATAATCCGGAAGTTGATTCATTGGTAAGATTCATTGCATTTTATTCTGGTGATTTTATTTTTGAATATAAAAATTTCCAATATAGATGCTAAAAGCTATACAAGTATTTCGAATACATTTATTGGAATTGGAAAAAGTATCACAATTATGTCAGGATTTTTGTCAACGTTATATTTGTATGTGTTTTGTATTGATTAATTTGAAATCAAATGTAATGATTTTTCATTTGTTTTATTATTACCCAAACAGCTTGTTTACGTTCGAAAATGCGTTCGGATAATCTCATACGTAGTGGTGGTGGTCATCAATTATCAATGAATAATGGGAAAAAACGAAATCCTTTATCGTCACCATCATCATCGTCATCATCGCCCCATTCATTCCTAGATGATGAATTTGATATGGATATAGAACCAATGGATAATGATGATGATGATGATGATGATAGAGAAAATCTAGCTATGGAAGAGGAATTATCATGTGCATCATCATCATTTTTTCCATCCACAACAATACCAAATGAAACATTATTTTGCTCAAATCCATCACCATCATCATCAATTTCATCATCATCATCGTCGAATTCATATTTATCACAACATCATTCATTGCAAATATTAACCTCATCATCATCATCATCATCCCCCTCTTCATCATTGCATCAACCATCACCATCATTATCATTATCAATATCATCACAGAAATCGAATCCTTCATCATCGTTAAATTCTATTCTATTCAATGGTGGTCAAAAATCAATTCCAATCACTCCCAATAATGCACCAATTATGTTTTCAGGTTTATCTAATCCATTGGTATTCAATTTCGATTCCATTATGTCAACATCGCCATCAACATTTTTGAAATCTATGTCCAAATGTATCCAGCAACAACAACAACAACCACATTCGCCACAAGAAAAATCAATAAGCAAATCAAACAATTGTGATTCTAATTCCAATTCTAATGATGATGATGATGGCGATGATGACATGGTTCATGATCTCAGTTTGAAATCAAAATTAATTAATACAGAATCTATTGACATAAATGATGATAATAATCTCAATAAAAAGGAGGAAGAATTACCATCTAATCCATCGATGTTAGATGATAATCAATTGAAATCGAAAAAAGTGAAAAAAGAAAAACAAACAAAATCGAAAAAATTTTCAAATGATAAACAATCTGGTACGACGAACATGAATAATAATAATAATTGTAAACGAGGCGTTCTACCTAAACATGCTACATCGATAATGCGATTATGGCTTTTTCAACACATTGTTGTAAGTGTTGAAAAATGAATAATTTTTTTCGAATCAAATATTTATCAAATGTTTATTTTTAGCATCCATATCCAACCGAAGATGAAAAACGTACAATAGCATCGGAAACAAATCTTACTTTATTACAGGTGAATAATTGGTTTATTAATGCACGAAGACGTATCCTACAACCAATGCTTGATTCGGCCAATAATGGACGAACAAAATCAATATCCGATTCATCATCATCAAATGATCCTGGATTAGATTTAACAATAACTGCTACAAAAAAAACTAATCGAAAAAATTTAACAAACATATCGAAAACAAAATCAAAGACAAAATCACAACCACAACAACAATCAATCAATAATCGATTTTGGCCACAATCATTGGCTAACATTATACAGACAAACGATGTAAAACAACCACAATTGTGAATTGATAGAAAACAACAAATTCCTGCTCAAAATATATTATTGTGGCAAGAATAAACGTTTTTATTGACAAATTTAATGTGTAATACAAAATGTAGAAAATGAAGGAAAAACTTTTTTTTTCTATTCAGATTTCATTGATTTTGGAAAATTTTTTCGTACAATTTGTTCGCATGAATATAGAAAATGAAGACCAAATGCTCTTAATGGACTCATCAAACAGATTTGTATTAAGCATTGTAACCATGAACGACATGGCATCATACCTGAACATAATGTTGTTACAACAAAACCATTAAAACCGATTGTCGATATAAATTGATTATTTAAGCAATCTTTTAATGATTTTTTTGCTACTTGTTCAGGTGTAAAAAGACCGCCTTCATCGGAAATTAATTCAGTTATTTTTGGTTTTCCTCGTTGTTCATTTGCAAAACCTGGTGTATCTGTATCCGGTGGAAATGATACAGTAACACTGATATTATATGGACGTAATTCCATATCTAATGATTCAGCTAGACCGATTAAAGCAAATTTTGCAGCTGAATATGCTGAATAACCGTATATACCAAATACACCGGCAATCGAAGAAAATATCATTATTCGACCATTATCCATTTGACTTTTTTTCAATGATGGTAAACATGTTTTGATTGTATTTACTGTACCAAAATAATTAATATCCATCATTCGATGATATTCATCCAATGAACAATCATCGAATGTACGTGCAATAGCTGTACCAGCACAACAGATAAGTAAATCGATTGGTCCAGAATTAGATTCAGCATCGGATCGTACTTTTTCCAATTGTAACGTTTGCCGATTACTTATGTCAACAGAAAATGTTTGAATTTTCTGTCGATCACTATCAATGGCCATTAAAATGAGATCTTTTTGTGTTTTTTCCAAACATTTTTGATCACGAGCAACAATAGTAACATTGGCACCATTTTTAACACAAATTTTGGCAATTTCCAAACCAATACCTTTTGTACCACCGGTTATAAATACATGATGTTTATTTAATTTTTCCGAAAAATTTATCGAACAGAACCAACATTCATATACATAGATTATGGCTACAATAATAATGAATATAGCCAATATGGTTAAAATCATGATTTATTGATTTTTTCTCTCCAAGAATTAAATTTAGATAAAAAGATGATTCTACAGCTGTTCAATCTGCTCTTCTATCACCATAAAATATTGAGCAATTTTTTTTTTGGTTGAAATATTCCATAATTGATTCCAAAAATTCTAGATGGCAATCAAATCGTAATTTCTATATATGAATAATGTTGTGTGTTTGCGTGTGTAGAATTCATTGGATGTGCTGCCATATATACGGCGTGTGTAGGCCGGCATTATTTTATTATTGTTGGAAAAATTGTGTGTCTAATTCGACCGAGACGTGAAACGTTTTTTTTTATTTTCTCTTCTATTTTCTTTTTTGTTCAATTCGGTTACGCAAATTCGGGTAACAAATAATCGAAAGAAAAAAAAATTATCGACGACAAACAGCAATGGCAAAAAGAACATCGGAATATCAATTAACTAAAGATAATTATAATGATGATGATGATGATGATGCTAAAGATGTTGATAATGGTAATGATAATGATGATGAACCGAAAAAACATACAGCAACACCTGAAGTATTGAAAAATCGTATATTAATCAAAGCTAAACGACGAAATTTACAAGATTCTTCTACATCATCATCAAATGTATTTAGTGGATTTAAAGGTAAAATTTTCAATCAGAAAAAAAATATCGGACCAAAATTATATCCGAAAATTTTTGTTGTTTTTTGTTAAGGTTTCTCATCATTTAGTAGTGGTAATGATGGTGTTGGTAATGATTCCAAATCATCAAATTTTGCATTCAATTTTGGTACAACAACATCAACAATAACAACTGCTGCTTCATCAACAGCGACAGCAACAACTTCGACTTCAAGTGATTCAAATAATTCATCATTTACATTTGGATCAAAATTATCTACGGGTATTGTTAATCCAAAACAAAATGGAAATATTCCAGATTCCAATAAAATTGACATTCCATCTTCTTCTTCATCGATCGAATCATCAACAACAAAAATGATTAATGAAAATAAAACTAATGATGATAAAGAATCGGCCGTTTTTTTAGCTAATCTAAATAAATTGAATAAAAGTTTTGTTGAACATATTTGTCAATATACATCGAATCCAAAGTGAGTAATTTTTTTTGTTTTGTTTTTGGATTTTTTCTTTTATCTAAGTTAATTTTTTATGTTTGATTTGTTAAATAGATCAATTTATGATCTAACATTAGTTTGTGAAGAATATATTGCAAAATGTAAAAAACTTCATGAAATAACACCAACCGATTCTTTAAAATTTATCAAGAATAATGTTGTTAATGATGATGACGTTGTAGAAAAAAGTAGCGATGATAATCAGAAAAAAATGGATTCTCAGTCAACCATAAAATCATCATTCACAATGCCATCATCAACATCATTAACAAAAAAATCGATGGAAAATAGTAAGCTATTTTCGTTTGGTGTTAAAAATGATGCGGTAGATTCTTCTTCTTCAACTTCAACTAATATTGATGCTAATAATAAAAAACCTTTATCAAGTGCTGATGATGGTAATATTAATAAAGGATTTTCATTCAAACTTGATTCCAAAATAACATTCGGTGGTAATATTTTTGGTGGTAATAATAATAATAAGGATAATGATCAACAACAGGAGCCAAAAAAATCTTTATTTCCAACAACAACATTTCCAACGACAAATCCGATTTCATTATTCGGCAGTAGCAGTGGTGGTAGTAATATTATGAAAAAAATTGAAGATTCAAATACCGAAACGGCTACGGCTACTGGTGATGGTGATAATGATGATGGTGGCGACGGTGAACATGAACAGCCACCAAAAGTTCAATCAGTTGAACATAATGAAGATGATGCTGTTTATACGAAAAAGTAAATTTAAAATTTTTATTTGATAACACAATGACAAATGATGATTAATTTTGGATATTTTATTGCTTAAAATAGGTGTAAATTGTATTATAAAAAAGATGAAAATTTTGTTGAAAAAGGATTAGGTTTTCTTTATATAAAAACACCGAAACTTAATGATGATACAAAAGATGTTGGTGATGGTAAATCACAATTATTGATTCGTGCCGATACAAATATGGGAACAATTTTATTGAATATAGCATTGATCGAATCTTTGCCGATAACGAAAGCAGATAAAGGAAAAGGTGTTTTACTTACCTGTATACCGAATCCACCATTGGATGCCAATAAAATTAAGAAAAATAACAACAATGATGATAATTCTGACGATAATGATAAACAAACTGTTACATTTTTAATTCGTTGTAAACAATCTGATTGTGATGAATTATATGATAATCTAATGAAATATAAAAAATGAACCGAAAGAGAGAGAGAGAGAGATGCTTATCAAAATGACAGGGTCGATAAAAGTCGTTTTACCTCACATCATTAATGTGATTTTTTTAAAATTCATTTTTTCTTTTTTCTTTTTGTTGACAAAAATCGATCGGCTTGTCATTATTACACAATATAACGATTTCTTGTTTTCATTTTCATTATTTTAAAATTAAAAATTAAGATGTGTTTGTTTGAAAATAATTGATCACAATTAGAATTGATAAACTTTTCTTTCTTTCTTTTCTTTTTTAGATAAAATTAATTGAAAAATAAATTATAACCAAAATAATAATAATAATAAAACGGAAAAAAATGTTATTTTGATTGCTAAATTGATTTAAAATTATTATCAATTCCACACATTTTACAACTTAATTCCCAAAGTTGTTCAGCATCATCAATGTTGGTTGCATTTTTTACCATATTTTTGATTCGACGACAATTTCTATTTGTTACAAAACAAATAAAAATCAAATTTAAAAGAAATGTTTTCCAGAAAATAAAAAAAAATCCAAAACTTACGCAAAATAACCACCCGAATCATTCATAATATTCGAATCGAATGAACAATAAAGTGTAGTTTGTGCACCTAATTCTGGACTAATCAATATCATTCGACGAAAAAAATTCAATAAACATAATGTTAAACCATTAAGATGACGACCAAGTTCAGTGTTAACAAGACCCGGATGTACAGCATATACACGAATATTTGTACCATGAAGTTTTTTTGCCAATTCCAATGTAAACAAAACATTTGCCAATTTACTTTGTGCATATGCTTTTAATGGTGTATAAGCACCATTATCAAGATTAATATTATCAAAATGAATCGTACCGGGCATATGTGCTACTGATGCTAGATTAATAATTCTTGCTGATGATGATCGTTGAATTTTATCCATCAAAAGATTAGTAAGTAAAAAATGACCAAGATGATTTGTAGCAAATTGTGATTCAAATCCATCGATTGTTTTTGATTCTGGACACATCATAATACCAGCATTATTAATTAGATAATCGATTTTTTCAATTTTTTCATTCAATTCTTTTGCACATTTTCGTACCGAATCTAATGATGATAGATCTAATTGTATCAATTCTATTTGATTTTTCGTAACATTATTGTTTAATTGATTAATTTCATTTCGAATTTCATCACAAACAATACGAGCTTTATTTAGATCACGACAAAGCATAAAAACATTTGCATTTAATTGGGCAAATATCCGTGCTGTATGTTGGCCGATACCAGAATTTGCACCAGTTATTACTACTGTTTGTCCGGTTAATCGTTCTTCATTATCATCGGGTAATTTTGCTCGTTTTCTTCGATAAACACCAATATTGTTTAGGAAATTCGCCTGTGTTTCAAGTAATGATTGAAATTGAAACAATAACATGAGATAGAATCGATGGAAAAAACCATTTTTATTGGTTTGGTTTGTCATGATGAATAAAACCCAACACTAACAACCGTAACAATAGTTCAAAGTCGATCCAAAATCAAATTCAAAATGACAATGAAAAAAAAACTATAGCCATTCATTTTCCTACGAAACACCAAATATTTAGGTGTTTTTTTTTGTATTCAGAAATTTCTTTTCCACTTGAGAAAAAACAGCAATAATATCATTATTATTTGTTCAGTAAAGTGTGAAAATTTCATTGTCGAATTCAATTTCTTTTTCTTTCCTTTTTCGTGTTTATTTGACCAGGATTTTATTGTGTGTTTGTTTCAAAACGGTTAAAAAGTTGATGAAACAAAAATGTAGAAATCACAACTGAAAAATGACAAATGTAAAAATGTGAATTTTTTCTTGGATATTTACTTTCAATTTTGTTGTGTAAAGAAAAACAAAAGTAAAAGCAAAAGCAAATTTTGAAATCCAGTAAGAAGAATGATTGATTGATTGATCAAATCAAAAATCGAATCTGATTTTTTTTTGTTTCCAATAAGGAAACGTTCGAATTTGAAAACAATCGATAGTTGTAGATGGACGATACTATCGATTTTTGGAGAATTCAAAATTTTCAATTTTTTTTTTGTTTCAGTCTTTGATTCAATCCTGGTTTACCTGTTGTTTTTTCTGTGTGTTTATTGTTATTCAATAATTGAATGCCATTTATGTTTGGTTGCCAAAACATTATCCTTGAATTTCTTTTTTTTGTTTTTGGATTTCAACCATTTTCGACAATTCATTCAATCGAATCAAAATTAACGATGCATGTACACCAGCAAAAATTTTTTGCAACAAAAAAATTGTAATTATAAAAATGATATTTTGAAAAATTGAAAAATATGATTTTTCTGGAACACGTGCTGCCATCAATCGACGCCGATAATTTTCATTTTTTATTTGAAATTATTTTCAACACATTCAATACAATCCTTAACACCACATTTTTCCTGCATTAATTTTTTTCTTCTCTTTAATTATTAATTGGAGAAAAATTCCATTTAGGTCCAATATC
>ERZ500997.459-NODE-459-length-11616-cov-7.399187_pt1 | contig 11616 bp, 11 predicted proteins | sample MGYA00248826_ERZ500997 | MGnify/ENA primary metagenome ERZ500997 (study PRJEB25958, sample SAMN03398524) | human skin metagenome | study: EMG produced TPA metagenomics assembly of the Human Skin Microbiome Metagenome (human skin metagenome) data set.
AAACAAAAGAGATAATAAATAACGAGGAAAAAACACTCGACTGATTTCTTTTGATTTGGAAAATGTTGCAATAAAAATAGCGAATATTTCTCTGTTATGAATCTTTGGTTTTGTTGTTGTTGGTTGTTTATCTATCAAATATCTACTGACTACTGTTGATAGATGGTGACGCTCGTCTAATATATTCGTGTGATTCATTTTTTGCATTTTCGGAATTTGTCGCATTACGTTTCGCAAACGTTATCTACCTACATCCAGTCCCTCAATATATGGATGGGCGCGTCAAACCTGAATGATAATGACAATGCGCATCATTTGATTATTTCCAAGGAAAAGAGAAAAACAAAGCAAATTAAGCAAACACACTTGATATTTTGATCGATCGATGACTAACCAATACAAAATGAATGACGTTTATTTCAATTTTAAAAGAAAATATACAAAACAAATTAAAATAATGATTTTTTTAGCTCATCATACTCCTGTTTTTTGGCCAATTCTTGTTCGCGAAGATCATCAATAATGGATTGAAAACGTTGTTTCAAAGCCATATTTTCAATACTGTCCAAATCTGTTTGTTGTTGATGTCGTTGTGTTTGTAGATTAAATATTTCCTGTTCTAATTCTTGTAATTTTAATCGAATGGATTCATTTTCAAGATTTTTTGTTAAACTATATGATGCTTCATTGTTTTCTTCACAAGCAGCATCAGCAGCAGCGGCTGATGTTGAATAATCATAAACATTGGTTGATGATGATGATTGTTGTTGTTGAGAAAATGCTTGTGAAAAAGAAAGATTCTTATTATTGTTATCTGAATCAATTTTAGTATCATTATCATTATTATCAACATTATGATCACGTAGATAATCGCGGAATGTACCGGACATACGGCTACCTTCATCCGAATATCCTAAACGTTCATCATCATCATCATCGCTGGAACTGACAACATCACCAAAAAGATCACGATCATCTAATGCTGAATTGGTTGCATTTGCCGCTGCTGTGGATGATGATTGATCCTTTTCTTTCGGATCGGTTTTGTTCTCTTCTTCAATGTTGACAATTTCAAAACGTACATTAGTAGCTTCATTATCTTGTCGTAATAGACGTTTAACTTCTTTTTCAATTTCAGGAAAATCTACATATTTTTTTCGCAATGTTTTACGAAATCTTCTTTTACGTACATTTTTCAATGGTTTTGTTATACCATGTGGATATAGATATTTTTTATCTCGTCCATCTTTAGTCTTTTTAACAACTTCATCTGGATCTTCTTTAACAATTTCATCGGTTTCTTCCTTACAAATCATCATCTGACTTATATCGGCTGTTTTATAGAAATTTTTATTGTCCAATGTCTTTAATGATTCTAAAATGGTCGGCAAATCAACAATTTTAGCCGGCAATACCCAACCATCAAATCGAACAATGCCATTTCGTATATCCTGATCAATTTGAATCGATAATCGATCTTTAAGATTTAAAACACCTATACAAAAAAATTTTATCATTCATGATTAGCGATTCAAAAAAAATTCTTTACCTGATTTTATAGCTGCACGAAGCGATGCAGCCGGCAATGAAGGTAAACGTAATATAAATTGTGATTCTAATTCAAAATTATCATTTGTAGAATCTAATTTTGGTTGTTCTTCGAGAGGCATTTTTGTTTTTTCGTTGGTAAAAAAAAAAAATTCAAAATTTTTGTTTTGTTTGGGGATTGATCAAAATCGAGTAAACTCAATCGAATGACACGTCGTTTGTGAACAATACACTAATTTTGAGCGTTAAAATTTTTATTCATTCGATCGAATATTTTCTGGATCGACGTAAATAATGAAATAATTTTTTGGATGTAAAATTTTCAAATCAATATTTCAAAATGGCAAGACATTTAAGAAATTCATCAAAACTTTCAACATCCCAACAACCACAAACACCGGGTAAATCACGACTATTACGATCAAGTTTAAAAGTATGTATATTTTGAAAAAGTATCATTAATAATGAAATCGAAATCACAAATAAATATAGAATTCATCAGGGGAAAAATCATCAACTCTAAGACGTCGTTATCGTCCCGGTACGATTGCATTACGTGAAATTCGGCGATATCAAAGTACCACACATCAACTTATTCCTCGTTTACCATTTCAACGTATTGTTCGTGAAATTGCACAATCATTAAAAGATACATTGCGTTTTCAGCCATTAGCATTGGAAGCCTTACAAGAAGCTGCTGAATCTTATCTGATAGTTTTATTTGAAGATGCCAATCTGTAAGTTTTAAAAAAAATTTCATTCAACAATAAAAATCATTTGGTTTCTAACTCAATATAGTTGTGCCATACATGCTCGCCGTGTTACAATCATGCCAAGAGATATAAATCTGGCCCGACGTATACGTGGAAATAATTAATTGTCAATATTAATCATCATTATCATCATAATCGACATTATATTTATTCATTTCAATTTGATAACCATATCGTATATATAAATGTTCATTTTTTTGTTTGAAAAAAAATATTTTGGAATAAAATGAATCAAAAGTTTAATTGAAAAAAATTCAATCATAAAAATCGATGTGCTGCTGCATCCAAATGATGATGATGTGATGGAACGTTTAAAAGTGGTTCGAAAGCCGCTGCAATGGGATGATGATATTGTTGTGGATGTTGTTGATGATGATGCTGTTGCTGTTGCTGTTGTTGTTGTTGAACATACATAGCATGAACATAATAATTTTGCATATAGTGATTTTGAGCTGCCGCTACGGCAGCTGCCATTGTTTCCGATTCATTTGTCGTATCAGTTGCGGTTGTTGATATCGTACCAGATGATTGATTATTGATAATCGGTGGTGATGATTGACGATGATGATTTTGTTGATGTTGTCCATCAATATTCGATGCCAGTGATAGTGATGATGGAGATGATGATGATGACGATGAAGAAGAAGATGACGATGACGATGAAGAAGATGAGGATAATAAATCCGTTACCGAATGTGATGATGGCCAACCACCAATCGTTGTTGTTGTTGATGATGATGATTTCATTGTAACTAATTTTTGACGAACAACAAAAATTATTTTCAAATCAAAAAAAGCAAAATCTATTAAAAATTTACCGACGGGCATATTTGGCGTTGATGAATGATGATTATGCAATTGATGATTTGAATGAATTAATGCTTGTGCTGCTGCTGCAGCTGCGGCGGCGGCAGCAGCGGCTGCCGCTGTTGTTGATGATTGTAAAGATGAATGATGATTGTGATGACTTGCTGTTGTTATTATAGTGGGTGTTGTGATTGTCATCATTTGTGATGATGTTGTTGCTTGTGAACAATGATGATGATGTGAATGATGTGGATGATAGCCATGGTATAAGGATGAAGGATGCGGTGGCGGCTGAGGCGGATGTGAATGATGATAAATAGCATTCATAACATGACGAACATTTTCTTTACTTTCGATCATCGAATGATTGGGATTTGATGTAAATTGTTGTTGTTGTTGTTGATTCGATGTTGCTGTTGATGAAATATCAGTGATTGGAATCGATAAATTAGAAATAATGGATGATGATGATGTTGTATGAAGATGATGATCACTATCATCATTAACAGTATTGGATGATGATTGATGATGGTGATTTGCATTCATTTTATTTCGCAAAATTCGACTAATTAATGAATGAAAGATTAATTCAATCAAATCAAATCAATCAAATGATTACCTAATACTACTAACGGACGGAACATTGAATTTATCGCAAATGCCATCATGTAATAATTTATCACGAATTTCCCAGGCGAAAATTCCTGGTTCTTTATTTTTCAATTCTTTAATATAGGATACCACCTATATATCAAAATTGATAATGATCATTTTTATTATTGTTATTTCATTGAAAACAAATTACTTTAGGTGTTGTAACGCGTGGTTTACTACCACCAATTGTACCGGGTAGAATGGAACCAGTTTCATGAAAACGGGATAATATTTTCGATACACAACCATGTGATACACGTAATTGCCTACTAATATCACATGGTCGTACTCCCATTCGTGATAATTCAACAATTTTCAAACGAATTGTATTCGGTAATGGTCGACCATTTACAAATACACCACCCAATTGATTTACTTCACCAAAACCTTGTGATTCTACCAAGAAACGAAGAAAAGAGAAAGTTTTTTTTTTTGAAAAAAATCAATCTTTATAATGGCATTTTAGTCAAAAGAAATCATAGCATCATCATTAATTTTTTCCATTGAAAAAAACATCCGTTTTGTCATTCGATCCATGGATGGTTCGAATGGATTCTTGTTAAAATCAAACAAACATCCTGAAAAAGTTGAAAAAGCAGAAAACTTACCAAAATATAAATCATGTTCAATTTTGATCTGAGCAGCGGAAGTTCCAACTGTAACCATTTTTATATTGTTGCAAGTTAATGACAAGAAAAAAGCGATTAATTTTTTCAAAAAAATATTTCATCAAATATTCAATTAACCTAAAGTATGAAAATGATTGGATGCCATTTTTGTTGCAGCAAAACAAAAAAAATATTAAACAAGAGGAAAGAATCACTCTGAACAAATTCGAAAATGACGATGAGGAATATGATGATCAAAAACAAACGAAACGAAACGAAACAAACGAGTCACATCACTGCAAAAAAGAACAAGAATTTTCAACCAACCATCATTTTCATATCTCAATTCTTTATTTTCTTCACAACAAAGTTTTAGTTTGCTAAATTAGACTACACTAACCATATCTTTTTCTTTTCTTTTCTAATAAGCTGTCTTATGGCTGAATTAATTTTTATTCAATTTTTTAAGCTTTAAATAAACATCACTAAACAACAACAACACCAAGAACATCCGAAACAAATTGAACAAGTAAGAAAAAAAAGATATATTTAAATATATTCAAATAACCATCGCATTTATATCACTAAATGATACAGTTTTCAACCAAAAACCAAGAAAAATTCAAACTATAACAGAAAGCGCCAATTCATCATCATTCCTCTTGTTTTCCTATTGGATAAAATCATAGCAATGGGGGGCAGGTGATTCCTTTCAAAATGTTCAGTTGAAGGAAGCGTAAGAGGTGGTGCTTATGTGTTTTTGTGAGCAAATCATTTGTGATGGTAGGAGGAGTCTAGACCACAGTTCATCATGATAACGAAAGAAAAAATGAATGGAATGATTCAGATGATAAAGATTGTACAGTAGTGATAATTTTTTCGTTTGTTTGCAAAAAATGATGACATTTTAAATTTTTTTAAATTTTTTTCTAATAACTTCCATTGAAATTAATGAGAACATGATTGGTACATTAATAACAAAGATCATTTGATTTTCGACATTTTGAATTAGTTTTGAATGTTTTTTGTTTATTTATTTAGCTAAAATTTTAGGTTACAGGTAACCGAAATTTATCTAATTAATTTGATTGTTTTGTTTTGCTTTTATGAGAAATATGAACTTTGTTCACCTTTTTTTCTGTTTTGTTTTGTTTTGATAACAACAAAATCCATTTACCTTGTTGGGTGGGCTAATGAATTTTTATTTGAAAAAAATCCCTAATCAAAATAAACATTCAAATTCAAAATGTTCAAATCAATCAATTTTTTTGCTTTTGACATTCTTGGTTGGGAAAAACAACGTAGATCCAAATCAGATTAATGGCAAGCAAATGATGCTTGATCAGTAATTGATGAAAATTATAATTTTTATTTTAAAATAACAATCATTTTCCTATTGCTAATCACTGAAAATAAAAAAGCAGATTTTCTCTCAATGGTCGATTGAATTTAAACCAAAAAATGAAAAACGCTTTTATCTTCATCATCCTCATCACTAATGATCAAAACACTAAATTCAATAAGAGGCATATTCAAATGGATTTTTATTCTTCTTCTTCGTTCGTTCGAGATCAAACATGGAACATTTGCCATAACTTACAAAAACTACCAAAAAAACCAAAAAACCAATCTATCACCGAAATGGCTTTACAAAGACATAAACCAAACTGCCAATAATAATAATCATTTAAAAATGTCAAAAAAGCAAACATCGAACTAAAACAGGCTAACATTCACAACAACAAAAAATTGTAATTCAACACTGACCAACCAAATGAAGTGTGTGTTTGGGGCAAAGGGAAGAAAGGACACAAGTTCATCAAACAACATTGGATACACACACAACTACATACGATTTAGTCAAAAAATCCGTGTTTATGTGGTGTGGACACATTGTTTTTACAATGATCATAATTTATTGAAACCAACAAAGTCCATAATGACTAACGATGAATGAATGAACATCAGTCATGTTGTGTCCATGTCCATTTCATTTTTTTCTTGGTCTTTTTTTTTTGGCGAAAAATTGTGGTCATTGGACTGACTGATGATTCATATTTCTTTTTCAATCAATAAAAATATGAAAAAAAGTAAGAGGCTCGAATTAAAACACAAATAAAAACAAAAAAAAATGTAAATCATTCAACTGGTCTTTTTCGCCTCGCAAAAACAATCTCACATTGTTCACAAGACATAAAGAAAACATAGTTTTTGCGAACAAAAATTAAGAAAATATCTTCAAAAAGAATCAAATAACATGGAAATGATGGAAAATATATAATTTTAAAAAAGGGGGATGGATAACCGTAGAGTGAAGGAGGGAACAACAACAATAATAATATAGAGGTGCTACATTTTTTTGTTAAATTGAAATGTTCAACGAAGCAATAAATGTCGATGACAAGACATCATTTTATCATCATCACCATATCACACATCATTATTATCATCAACAAACCAAATAGAGAAGTGACTTACCTTATTCTTGGCGATGATGAATATGATACGTCGAATGTTAAAATGTTAACATCAAAATAAGAATTTGACAACAACAACATCTTTGATTGGATTGTGAAAAATATAAAGATCAGGATTACACTTTATCATCACCACCACCAAATCAAGTCAGCCATCCATTCATTCATTCATTCAAATAATTAAGCTACATGTTCCGAAATGTTGAAAAGTGATTAAGTGATGATGCACTCTATTTTTCTTCTTTTTTCTTTTCTTCAGTTTTGGTGATGTTTTTTTTCTGAATGAATGATGAATATTCATTTTGATGAACACATATCCATATCAGCACAGCATACTTAGTAAAATTGCTAATTATTGTATGTACCGAGAAAAAGTGATGATTTGGTTGTTGTAGAGTTTGAAAATTGGCTCATTTCGTATTTCATCATTTTGTTCACACGATCTATACGGAGAAAATGTCTTTTCCAAGCATCATTATTCTGATAAAAATGATGATGATAATGTTGTCCAAATTCTGGATCGGATTCGGGCATACAACAAACCAAGCAAACCGAAAAAAGATCATTCTGTGTTTATCTATCTGAATTATAGACAATTTTTTTCCATTTTCTCATTGTTCGGTTGTCGTCGACGACGACATCGTCTTTTGCCTTACATCATAATCATCATCATTATGTAAAGAATCGGCAAAAAACAGAGAGAAAGAGAACCATTTTTCTTCAAAATCCAGATGTTTTGTTCATTAAAAACGATGAACAAAAACAACAATGTTGGCTTTTTATTATTAACCGCCGCATACATACATATCATCACCCATATCATCATCATCAGTTTTCTTGTTCGTCAACAAACGATATTTGTTTGTTGTTGTCTCCGTTAGAAATAGCAATAATATTTATAAATGAAAATAATGATGATGATGAAGAATGTGCTCAGCTTAGATAATTAAATTATAGCCGGCCATGATTCTTTTGGAGGATTTTTTTCGATTCCGATTCAATTAAAAATGAAATCATAATCATAATAAGTCGGCATTCTTAATCTTTGAGAATTGTTTCGTTTGCGGAAATGTTTGTATATAATGCGAACAAACATCACTCGTTTGTTTGTTCAAATGATTTTTTATCGACCAGAATCAGAAAAATCAATCAATGTCACCAGTGTTTGGTTGACAATGTTTTTTCAATTTTGATTTTTTGCCTTTTGAGAAAATCAATTTTTTCAAAGAAATATGACATATTTTTTGACATTCAGAAAATTAAAATAATCAAATTGTAAAATCAAAAATCAATGATCAAAGATGTTTTTTGATCATGATGACAATGACAGACAGAATGACAAATGAAATTGACAAAAGAAAAATGTTCCCTTTTGACAGATTTTATCAAAAATAATTTCCGTCGCCGGTCATTTCTCGCGCCCATCATTCGATTGAGAAAATATTATTTTTTGGAGAAAAAAAGAGTTCCGATCCATGGATGATTGGAGGAGAAATTATGAAAAATAATAATCAATGAATATTCAACCCTATGACAATGACCAAAATTACTGCTGTCTAGACAGATAATGTTTCATCTTCCAGACTAGCCGGCGACAAACCACCAACATCAGAAAAAATGTATTTTTTCCATATTTGCTTTCGCGGTTTATTAAATCACACACAAAGTTTGTCATTCACACCACCACTGTAGATGACATTTCTTGGTTGTTTGATGATACAGTTATTGATATGGATTTTTGTTTTTCTAAAATGAATTATGACCACCACCGCGTTGATATTGATCATCATCAACAATGATCATTATTTTCATTTCGTTTTTTGGTGGTGTCAAATTAATTGTTATTTTTTGAAGAAAAAGATCATGTTTTTTCAAAAAATAATGTCATATGTCATCATCATATACTTGCAACAAAAAAGTATCTGGCTCGCCATAGCCGAATGATGGAATGTGACAAACAAACAAACAAACACCGACCGACAAAGGTCAATTTGAATTTGTTATTAAATTTTATTTTAACCATAATTTCAAACGTAAAGCATCCACACCATTAAGATAATAGCGAAATAACCGTTTATCACGTATAAATCCAAGATTTTCGTATAGAATTAATGCCGAACGATTGGTTACTTCAGTTTCGAGTACAACTTCATCGGCATTCAATTCGATCATAACCTGGATTGCTTTCATAACTAAATTCGAACCAATTTTACGTTTGCGATAATGCTCATCAACGGCCAGCATTGCAATATAACCACGTAATAATTTTCTTTTTTTATAATCCAATTTACAAACTATTGCTCCAACGCAAACATTTTGATCCATAGCCTATTGATATTTGGAAAAGGGAAAATTTTTAAAAAATGTTTTATTGAAAACCAATTCAATAATATTTACAAGAAAACATAATTGTGGCCAATTATGAATAAAATAACGATATGTATAAATTGAATAAGGTTCGGATAAATCCTTTTGTATCAAACGCATTATATCGGGCATCTGTGTTTCATCCTTGTAACTAATATATTCAATCGATGAAGACTGTTGTTGTTGTTTTTGTTGATCATCCACATTATTCGATAGCGAATCATTTAATAAATTGATTTGACCGAAATCATTCGTCAAACTTGTTATGGTTGTAGATGGTTGTTCATCATCATTATCGTCGTCGTTATTCATTGCACAGAGATGATGTTTTGATAGAAACTAACTAAACTTTCAAAATGAATCAATAAAAAAATCGAATGTGAAAATGAAAATTCCGATTCAGCTGTGCCACATAACCTAGTGACATCTATCGGTTGCATTTACAAAACACCAAAATTTTTTTTAATTAAAAATTTTTATTTTTATTTTCTTTCGTTTGTTACAAACAAATAAAAAATCCTACTGATGATGAGAAAAAAACAATATTACAATAATACATTGTTCATTTATTAATGAGCAGCTCCTTTAATCTTTTTGATTTCTTTATAGATAACATGACGTTCGACTAAACGAATAAAATAAAAGTAGTTTGGTTAATTCAATTTGCTATCATGGGGAATTTTGGAGAAAATTCAAAAACCAAAATATACAAACCGTATGGATCATAGCGTAACATTTGAATCTCTTCTTTGATTCGTGGTCGTATAGCAACAACCTTATGACCTGAAATCAGGCTCTCCAATAGGACCATAACAAATCTTTTAGGATTTGTCAAAAAATAAAATTTATCAAAGAAAATTACGAGAACCTTTAAATGAATACTCACTTGGATTTTCCTCCTTTAGCCATCGTTAATAATCAACGATTTACGATGATATTCGAATCGGATGATATCAAGCTTGATGAAAACATGCGATGAACAGAATGACTATTGAAACCCAAATGAACATGTAACAGTGAAAACAGTGGTTGAAAATGCCTGTCCACATGCAGATGATGATTTGAAATTCAACTTGGAAATAATTTTTTTCCAGCCAAAAAATATGACCAATTCAAGTCCCTATAAACGTGTTCAACAATGGATGGTATTCGCCAGGCAATGGTGGCTATTCGATGCTAAACAACAAGATGTATTCGATTCGGCACAAATGATAGCCCGATATTTGCATGGCCGTCATAAACCAATCTATGATACTGAACAAGATTGTGGTGATCATGTGGTTGTTATGAATGCTGCCCATGTTTCAATGCCATTCGATGAATGGCGTTATCGTTATTATTTTCATCATTCACATTATGCACGGGGCAAAAAATGGACACAAGCATATGAATTACACGCAAAAGATGCAAATCTAGTTATTTATAAAGCAATCTATAAAGCATGTGGCAATATTGGTTTAAAACGACAGGATCTCATTGCACGATTGCATATTTATCCGGATGACAATGTGCCTGATCATATAATGGCTAATATATCCGATCATATTCGACAATTACGTCCAGTACATAAATCTATTGGCGAATATTCACCTGAAGAAATTCAAAATTACCCAAAATTATTTGATTACTCAGATGATTATACAAAAAAATGATTCATTTATTACATTATTACATTATTGCCATTAAATTTTGTAATTTAGAAAAATTAGATTAAATTGTTGGGTTGTCGATCAAATTTTTCGGCCGTTCGAAGGAATGGTAAATAAGGATAAATATCGACACAGGTAATGAATGTTGCTAAATCTAATAAAAATCTAGTCGTATCGGATAACAACAAACGAATACGTGATATTTGAAATGTTCCACCAAAAAGTCTTGTTGATCGTTGTCGATGAAAATTATTAAAATTATGATCACAAACATAGGGGGTTATTAATTTTTGGCGAAAATTTTGTTGTAAAATGTTTTTGATGTCATTATTTTTGATTTGTTCAAGAATTTCGGCTGTCGATGTGGTCAGTGGATAAAATGATGGAATTGATTTTGGTTGTTGTTTAATTCGGTCTTTCCATTCGAAATTGTTTTCCGTAAATATTGCTTTTTCAAACGATTCTTGCAGATTAAAACGTGTTGGCCAACAATATTGTTTGGCTTGAACTTTTCTGGCAATTTTTACATCCCGAAAAAATTCCGTCATACGATATAGATTGGATAGTGTATCATTTATATCGATTATATCCAAATTGCTTATTTCAAACAAAACAAATTAACAATTTAATTAAATTTTTCATAAAACAAACTTACTCGATTCGTATATTCATTCGAAATGATCTGATTAGATTGAAACGTATACGTGAATAATGTAACCATTGATTCCAATTG
>ERZ500997.460-NODE-460-length-11602-cov-7.472677_pt1 | contig 11602 bp, 12 predicted proteins | sample MGYA00248826_ERZ500997 | MGnify/ENA primary metagenome ERZ500997 (study PRJEB25958, sample SAMN03398524) | human skin metagenome | study: EMG produced TPA metagenomics assembly of the Human Skin Microbiome Metagenome (human skin metagenome) data set.
TCATCATGATGACAATTCTAATGTTTTCGAATAAACATGATACATTATCATTGAGAAGGGATGAGAATTTTTTTGTTGAAAACCGCAGAATTTTTTCTCAAAAAACAAACACAAGCAGTAGGCCAAAATATTTGAAAAGAAAACAAACAAACAAATCTTTAACCCGAAACAAACCCAAAAATCACGGTAGTAAGAATATTCTGCTGTTGTTTGGTTGATTGGTTCTATTCGAAATCAAATTCAAATCCTGATTTTTTTTCGACTTTTCAACCATTATCCTGATAATCATTGGGCGTCGGCTATTTTTACTGTTGTTGGATGAAAAAGAAAAATTACAAAAAAATTACAACATTCGACGATCCACTCGATAATAATAATGATGATTATGATGATGATTAGGATAATTTATCGCATTAAGATTATGTAATGTATATGTGTGGTAATATGATGATAATATCTATTTGCAAAAACTCAATTTTGTTGAATTTCACAAATGATGATGATGATGATTGGCATGATATATCATCATTATCAACCAACAACAACAACAAAGATGATCAAATTCTTCAATCACCATTATTTTTTGAAGATGATGATGATTATCCTAATAATCATCATCAAAACAAAACAAAAACAAAGGTCATCACCATTATCATTATTTCAATCGAACGCCAAAAAAAAATTCGAATATTTCGCATTCGAATGTTTTGAATTCGAACACCAAAAAAGCCGGATGTCGATTTCACATATGACGTGTCATAATTTTTTGTCAAAACAAAGTTTCCATCAATAATGGATCATACCACTAATAAAGCTAATTTTCAACGAAAAAAATTTGAAGAAAAGAAAAATTCAGTTGATCTTAGCTGCTGTTGTTGTTGTCGAAATCAGTCATCATCAGTCAAACACTTTTGATCATCATCATCGATTTTCATCATTATTGTGGAAATTCTTGATTACAATCAGAGAAGAGAAAAGTAGAAAGATTTTTCGATTCTCACAATATCCCCTCTCTCTCTCTTCAGAATCGGTTGTAACAATGTTTTTCTCTTGACGACGATGAACAACAAGAGAAACAAAATCAAATCAGTTCATTGATCATCATTGATCATTGATCATGATCAATAAAACTAAAAGATGATGGAAAATGATTGATCACCATTTATCGAATGATACACAATAAGAACTTGATTGAACTTTTCATCATCATCATCAAACATTATTAAAAACCAAGAAAATAATTTCGAAACGAAACGAAAAAAAAGTTGAAACATATTCCGCGAAAATCCGCGACTTGATACACAACACACCAAACAACAAACAAAGACTGAATGAATGAATCCTGCCCGCCAAAATTCCATCAATATTCGATTCTATATCGACTTATATAACATAACCATAGTGGAAATGGCGTCTGCGCTGGCGACAATGATTAAATTATCATCAAACGCATGCGTTATTTGTAATCTTTAAAAAAATTTATTTTTTCATAAAAAATTCAAATAAAAATTAAAAATTATTTAATGAAATTAAATGCCTTATTGTTGGACGATTATGTGCACAATGCCATGGATTTCTTATATCAATCATTTTAGCTAAAAGCATTTTCATTTGTAACCTTGTTAGATAATCACCAATCATAATACTTGATCGACATGAACGGGATGCAATTTCACGTTTCAAACCACTAAACATAAATCTTGAATAATGTATTGTTTCATGATGATGATCAATAACCAATGAAGGTGTATCGAATAAAGTGGAAATCAATTCTTCAATATCCGTTTCATTGCCTGTCCAACGATTTGCAATAGGTATCTGTGTAATTTGAATACGTTGTCCAATCGTATCATTCAGGTTAACAATAAAATCAAATCCAAATTGTTTAAAAATCTTTAGATTATCCAATAATAACATTTCACTTGTTGTTGATAATTTTAATTGTTTTGGTATAACCATTCGTTGACGACTAATTGGTGGATTTGATAATAATCGTTCATAATTATAACGTTCATCCAGTGCATGTTGATCCAATACAAAAAGATTATTATCATAATGAACGACAATAAAACCAAGATTATATTGGCCAATAATTTGTGCATGTTCGAATAATTTTTTATCAATTTGAACTTTGGTGGTGCCATCTTGTATGATGGTTTGCTTGTCGAATGATCGATTTATTTGACGATAACCAGAACAGATATTTTCAATTGTTTGATCGACAATAATTTCATCACGAAATGATTGATCACCATCATCGATATTATCATCGGTAGTGCTTATTATTGTCATCGGTAGTTGCTGTTGCTGATGATGTTTTGTTTTTTTTCGTTTCGGTATAATGTCCATTTCGGATGAACTTCCATTCTTCGGTTGATTGCTCATTGGTGGTGGTGGTGGCTTGGTCAGTTTTAATGATTCAAAATATGGATGTTTAAATTCTACTGTTGTTGTTTGTGATTGTGGTTCGGGAATCAGAACAAATTTCGGTTTTGGTTGTGAATCAATCGATGGACGAATCTGACTAATATCGGCCAATATTTCATCATCATCATCATTTTCAATGTTTTTCGCTGATTTAATTGGCGTTGAACATTTATCACCACCACCATCAGAAATGGATAAAAACGAACGAATCTGTGTTTGTGTTTGATTCGTTACCATTTGCATTTCATCACGATCAAACATTCGTATCAATGATCTTTCAATCAATTGCAAAATCAATGTATTTTTAGCCAATAAAATTGTTCGTTTATCCGGCGTACAATTCAAATCTATTGATGATTGATGTTGATCGGATTCAATATCAATTCGAAGCACTATGAATGGATATTGTTGACGATTATATTGTCGATATATTTGATTAATCTGTCGACAAATTTGTGGTAAATCACATGGACGATTATTTATGTAAAAATATTGTCGATCTTGTTGTGAACGACCACAACCTTTATCCGGTTTCGAAATGTAACCACTGATTTTTATCACTGGATTATCACTGGATTCCAAATCTTCTTCATCAATTTGAATGGGCATTAGATTGGAAAATTGTTTGAAATTAAATACAGAGATTATATTCGATTGAATTGATTGGCCATTATTATTGAATATTATTTCATATGAACCATTACGATAATGCCAAGTAGACAAACGAAAACCAATAATACCAATACAATATTCATAAATTATTGCCAATGTCTTATCGAATGATCGACGAAGATTTTGACATAATTGTTTTCGTCGTACGGGAAGTTGTTTGAAAAGATTTACCAACCGTACGGTTGTACCGATTTCACGTGGACTATTCTCTCGGGTGATAATTTCACCATTCGAATCGAATTGAATAACAGTACCGATTTGTTGATTTGAATGTCGGGTATGAATCTGCAGTTCACATAGATTGCATAGCGAATTCAATGCTTGGCCACGAAATCCATATGTATTTACAGAATTTAGCTGATTAAATTCCAATAATTTTGATGTACAATTACGTCGACATAATAAATGAAAATTATCGGCATCAATACCACAACCATTATCGATTATTTCTATGGAATCTTTTCCCTGTTCGATAAATCGTATAACGATCGATGTTGCCGATGCATCCAATGCATTTTCAATCAATTCTTTTACAGCCGATGACATTGATGCAATCACTTGACCCGAACAAATTCGCCGTACAGTTTGTGGATCCAATTGTTTAATATCCATTTTTTACCGGAATTTACCAACAACAACAACAACAACAAAAATCATTCGGTTTTTTGGAATGTTCAAAGTTGAAAGTTTTCGAACAAATCTCAAACAGCGCGAAATAGCTATTTGGCTATTTCGACCAAAAGTGGTTTATGCATGATGATGATGATGATGAACACGTGAGAATTTTTGTTTGTTTTCGAAATTCATCAAAATCAAAAAACCGAGAATTTTTCGGAAATTAAACTGAAAATGAGTTTCATGTTTTCATCGTATCGTCGAACAAAGAAAGGTTCAATAATCAGAATTGTACGTGAACGTTATCTACGTGATGATATTCATTGTGGTCGTGAAAAATGTGCCGAATGTAAACGATTTAAATTGGCGGATAAAGATTTTTCGGTGATTTCCGAATATCTAGTGGATAATGCTCGTCAATCGTTGAATAAACTGCAACCAAATGCTCATTATGTTGTACCAAATTTTGAAACATTAAACAATCAAATTGATGTTATTGCTGATCCAGAATTCGGTAATGATGTGATCATTTTACAAACAATTTGGAAACGAATCAAATCAAATATTAATGCTTATTCAAAACTAAAGGAATTATTTTCTTCACGTCGATTCTACCTGTTTGATAATGAATTTTTTCGTAAAACATTTCGGTGAGTTTGTTTCAACTGAACTTTCAAAATAATAATTTTTAAAAATTGATTTTAGACGCCGTCAACCGGAGGAAACAATTGATGAATATAATGATAATCTATGTCGAGAAGCATGTGAATGGTTACAAAATCATTTCAAATCGATTCAAATTGTTTATCTGATTGATTCGAAGAAAAATAGCAACAGTGACAGTGATAAATATCATTTTCAAATTCATTCCATTGAAGATTATGTAAAAAATTTCCATAATCCAATCGGTTTGTTGGATAAATTATCGGCCAATAATGATAATGACGATGACAAAGATGGTAAAATAAAAAAGATGAAAAAAACTGATTTCCTTTATGATGAACATCTGCCATTACATAAAGTATTACAGCAAATTAAATCCGGACACCTGCATAAAGGTTGTTATCATTCGAATCGTTATAATTTTCTTCAAGGAACAGTTACCGTTATGATTAATAATGAAGAAATGAATATCCATATTGATGGTCGATCGAATATTAATCGTGCAATCAATGAAGATATTGTTGCTGTTGAAATTCTTCCCGAATCAGAATGGAAATCCTCAACAACCGATACAGTATTGAATGAAGAATTGATTGCCGATATGGATGATGATGATAATGATGAAAATAATCAATTGATGATGGATGTTGATCAGCAACAACCGAAAAATGAAGATCAAAAAACAACCATGTTGCTGAAACCAAAACCATACGGTAAAATTGTAGCTATTATTCGTCGAAATTGTCGAAGTTTTTGCGGTGTTTTACGTGAACCAAAATTGTTGACCAGAACATTGACAAATTTTCTATTCATACCGGTTGATAAACGTATACCGTTTGTACGAATTGAAACCAGACAATATGAACAAATTCGTGGGAGGAAAATTCTCGTTCAGATTGATTGTTGGCCACGTGATTCACGTTTTCCAAAAGGTCATTATAGCCGAGTGATTGGTGAATCTGGTGATAAAGAAACTGAAACAAATGTTTTGTTGTTGGAACATCAAATACCACATATGGAATTTTCAGCACAAGTTTTAAATTGTCTACCACCAGAAGGTGAACATTGGATACCAAAACCCGAAGATTTTCTTGATCGTAAAGATTTTCGCCGTGAATGTATTGTATCGGTTGATCCACCTGGTTGTACTGATATTGATGATGCATTACATTGTAAAGATTTGGGTGATAATCAACTTGAAGTTGGTGTACATATTGCTGATGTAACACATTTTATACGGCCAGGTACAGCATTAGATCGTGAAGCCAGTGAACGTGGTACAACTGTTTACCTGGCTGATCGTCGTATTGATATGGTACCCGGTTTGCTTAGTTCGAATCTTTGTTCATTAATCAGTAACCGAGAACGATTATCATTTAGTTGCATTTGGACGATTGATGCAAAAACGGGTGAAATTCGTCGAACACAATTTACAAAATCAGTAATTTGTTCACGGGCATCATTAACATATTCGGAAGCTCAGGCTAGAATTGATGACCGTGAAGATCAAGGAGAAATTGCCCAAAGTTTACGACGTTTGAATTGTTTGGCAAAAATTTTACGTGCAAAACGTATTGAAAAAGGAGCACTGGTTCTGGCAAGTGCAAATGAAATACGTTTTGTCGAGGTGGAATCCGAAACAGCTGAAAATGAATTGATAATTTTGGAAAAACAAGCATTGGAAACAAATTCAATGATTGAAGAATTTATGCTTTTAGCAAATATTTCGGTTGCTCAGAAAATTTATGAAACTTTCCCGGAACTTTCGGTACTAAGACGACATCCAAAACCAGCACAATCAAATTTTGAAGAACTGATTCAAGCTGCTAAAAATCGTGGATTCGATATTAATGTTTCGGATGGAAAAAGTTTATCCGAAAGTTTGAATCGAATCCAAGATCCACAGAATGAACATCTGAATCTTTTGTTTCGAATGATAACAACAAGATGTATGAGTCAAGCGCTGTATTTTTGTAGCGGATCACTTGGTTCGGATCCAAATCTAACGTTTTTTCATTATGGATTAGCATCGGAAATTTATACCCACTTTACATCACCAATACGTCGTTATGCTGATATACTTGTACATCGTCTACTAAGTCATTCAATAGATTTTGAACAACAATCACCAGAATTTCTTTGTAAACGTAAAATTTCTGATATTTGTCAACATATTAATCAACGTAATATGAATGCACGTCGTGCAAGTCGTTCATCAAATGAATTATATTCATATCTTTATGTACGAAATTCACCAAAAAAATTCTGTCATGAAAAGGGTTATATTTTTACTATAAAAAATAATGCATTGGTTATATTTATAATGCATTTATCATTCGAAGTTGTTTATATGTTTGATGATGCCGATGATCAATCCACCACCAAGAACAAAGATTGTTGGCTTATTGATCAAGAAAATGGTTATGTTCAGCATAAACCATCGGGCATACGTCTTCGACAATTTGATCCAGTTCAAGTTGAACTTTCAATAAAACCATCAATATTACAATCAAATTTTAAAAAACAAATTAATGTCAAATTGATTGATCCAAAAATTGATTGATTTTTTTATTAATAAAATTTCATTAAAAAAATTATGATACATTTTTTTCATCATTATCATCTGTGGGTGTAGAATCATTTTCCGTTTCAATTAGACTAGACCAGAATTTACAATTGACATTCGATACACGATGATCGAATGGTATAACCGTTGGTGTATCAATAAATTCAATTCGTGTTGAATCGATTCCTAATTGGCCATATTTATTCCAACCCCAACCAAATAATAGGCCATTTTCGGAAACAGCCATTGAATGACGTGAACCAGCTGCAATGGCAATAAAATGATCATCTTCTGATATGTCCAACAGTTTTGGTATGGTTTCGATTTTGATCATCGAACGGTCAAAACCTAATTGACCACTTTCATTCCAACCCCAAACATAAACATCACCAATTTCCGATAATGCCAGTGAATGCCAACCACCAGCTACAATAGCTTTGAAACGAATTCCTTCCAATGCTTCCACGATTTCAGCCTTATCATCAACAACATTCGAAATTGATCCATGTCCTAATTGACCACGACTACCATTACCATAACTTAAAACAATACCATCATCGGTAAGTAAAAGTATATGTTCTTGTCCAGCACTAATCGAAATGATTTGATCATTTTCCCGGCTAATCGGTTTAATCAAACGTAACTCCGTTGAATCGAATAAATAAGCTTTATGTTGATCGGTTATCAAACATGAATATTCGGCACCAATACAAACTTGTTCGACGTTGATATTTTTTTCCTGTTTATCATCTTGATGATTATTTGATGATTGATCATTCGCACTGTCAACGTTGTTGGTATTTTCGTTAAAATCGATTAATTCGGGTAATGTTTTTTCGAAATTGAATCCAGACCTGGAACAGGGGGAAAAAATGGTCAATTTGGAAAGAATTATCAATCAATAGACATACCATTTATAGATTTTTGAATCTAATGTAACCAGGAATGTTTCCTTTGAACCACATTCAATTTGTATAATATATTTTGGTACTTTTGAACAAACAGTCATACTATTTTGACGTTTTTGTTTTGAATAACCAAGAAATATAATCTGCCCTTTGGCTGTTTGTAGAAACAGCGAACACCAACCAATAAATGCTTGAATTATTTTATCATGATCATCTAGGATAAGATCGCCCAATGAATGAAGAAAAATACCTTGTTCAGGTTTTTGACGAAATTGAAGAAATGCATCGAATCCACAATACCATAACATTTTTTTTTGGTTTGCGGTTTTTCTTTTTTTGATGAAAAAAATTGATTAAACAAATATTGACTTGAACACAAACGCAAAATTCTAAATCATGATTATTACGACGACGATAATCGAGGTCAGACACTCAGAAATTATGGATGTCGACAGTGTTTGAATGAAATTTGGGTGACGAATTCATTACAACACACAAACATTGATGATTCTTGTTGGTGAAATATGCAAAGCAAGAATCTATGTTTGCCAAAAAAAAATTGATGATCACATGAAAATCATCAAATGTTGTTGTTGCCATGAAAAAAACATCGAATGTTTATTGTTGATTGAATGTATTTACCCTGAATTCACGATCGGTATATTGAAAATATGAACAAATAAATGATGCAAACGAAAATGAATGACTAATAAATGGAAACGTGAAAAATGGGTAATTGGAGTTATTCACAGATAATGTTTTTGTTATCAATCAAGATTATCAAAATGTTTGAAAATTTAATTTATTTAATTTATTAAAAACCGTTATTGAAATCACAGATCAAAAAAATATCACCAAAATAAGAATAAATAAATGTCGCTATGGATAGCGAGCAAGAATATCAAGAATTCGTTTATTAACTAAACGTCCGGAATGTTTACTCCAAACTAGATCCATATGTCCCCATGATGGATCCGATATTAGATAATCATCGATCAGTTTCACTGCAAAGAAACAAATGGATAATAATTCTCTAAAAATAAATCATATTATTACCTTTAAGTTTACTTTTCAATCGATCAATATTGATCATAGTGTTGAAATAATCATTCGATATATAGAAAAATGCCATATCGGTTAAATTAATTCGGCTAGCATCATATAAAGGCGGTGTTAAACGACCATATTTTCGAAGATTATTCAATGGACCATAATCAAAACGTGAAGGATTACCATGTTGAAACATTTGAAAAAAATGTACAACATTCCATGATGATGATCCCAATGGAACATTGGCAAGATATACATTCATTCGATGCTGGAAAACAAAACAAAACATTGAAAAAAATGACCAAAATCATCAAAACTTACCATATTAAGATTTTGAGGATTACCACCAAGAAAATAATGATAAACATTATGACAAAATTGTGCCGTATTTGGATTCATACATAGTTCCGTATAAGTTTTACGAATTTCCATACCGAACGGTACTTGTGTTGGATGTGTTCTATTATCATTATTATCATTCGAAATCGATACAATCGATTGTTGATTAACGATATACAAAAAAGATAAAAACAACAAAAAACTTACCTAAGAACTTCTTTTAATGATCCATAAAATCTTAATGGTGTTTTTAATTGTTCAGTATAGAATACTGGTGACAAGGCAATGTATGGACGAATTTTCTGTGAATATTCCGGTCGGGTTGATAATAATGCCAACATTATAAAATTTCCTAATGAATGTCCAATATAACCAATTGATTGATGATTTGTTTTGTCAATAACATAATCAATAATTGCTGGTAAATCTATTGCTATCATTTCATCCATTGAAAATGACCAATATTGTCGACCTGATGATGATAATTTTTGATTCGAAGTTAAGTGGTAAGTTCATCATTTAATAACATACTTTTTGGATTAAATTTAATATGATTATTCGAATAGATACTACCCCTATAATTAGCTAACCAAACATCATAACCACGATCAGCCAATACAAAACCCAATGTATTACCAACATCCGTATCGTTTGGCTGTTGCAGATGACCATTTTCATCGAATTCATAATAATGACCATCATTCATTAATCGTCCAGCCGATGTCACTAAAAAAGATGATCCTGTCAATTGAAATCCATGAAACAATATGATTGGTTTTCCAAGTTTATCTTGTCGATCATCAATAATTTTCGGATTTATAATTCGAACCAATTGAAGAATATAGCCATCCGAAGTGGTGACAAAATGTTGTTCAAATTCGAATCCACGTGATTTAATTAACTGAAACTTTAGAAAAAAAAGACGAAATTCAGATCAAATTTGAATTGTCCTCGAGGCCTATCGACAACATACAATATCACGATTAACATCATCAATATCCATTGCTGTAACATTGATCATTAAATCACCATTATTGTTATCATTATCGACAAATAATGGCAATGATGATTCGGTTGGATAATTGGCCACAATAATGATGATGATAATCATTAATGAAAAAATTCCACATGACCAATGATGACTATTTGGAAAAATTTTCAATAAACGAACCGCCGACATGATTATGATGTTTTTTTTATAAACTTGTTTCGACAAAAAAAAGCATTCGATTTTTATTTCGAAAAATTCATCCAAACTTGGATGATAAAACAACAACAACCAGAAAAGAAAAACTTTTTAAATAAATATGAAATAGGATTTCTTGGAATTTGGAAGAATCACATCGTGTTTAATGATTTTTTTTGTTATTTAAATGATGTTAACTTAAAAAAAAATCACGTTTTTGATTCATCTAGAAAATAAACTTTTTTTTCACTAATTAATTTCGTTATCAACACCACGTTCTATTGTGGTTTATCTTGAAGCAATGAGGTGATGTTACAAAAACACCAACCAAAAAAAACATCCATTTTGATTTTATTCATTTATTCATTCAGGTGAAAATAAACTAACCTTTTTTCCACTAATCAATTACAAATCAGTGTATGACTAACAAAATACACAATGTGCATAATAAAAAGATTCAAAAACAAAGACAATTATGGTGAGGATAAGGTAACGTTAGGTGATACTGTTGTTATTATCAATTAAGTGTTCATTTGTTTAAACCCAAATACCATCTGGATTACGTTTAGTTGGTACAGTATTTCCTAATTCATGTAATGATACAGGAATTTTTCGATTAGTCGCCGATGATAATAACGATGATGATGATGGTGGTGGCGATTTTACCGTTTGATTATTATCTCGGATAATGTTGTTGGAACCATTATCATTGATTTGTTGTTGTTGTTCTTCATGGCCATCTTGAAATGATATCATTGATGTCGTGGTAAGTCCAACACGATTTTGCAGCTCTAAACCTTCAACATTTGCTTCTTTAATTTGTTCAATTAAATCATCGACAATTCTGTTTTTCATCTGTAATGTTTGATCAAAATGTTTTAAGGATTCATTCATAACTGTCAAGTCAGTTTGCTACAAAAGAAACAAAGATAAAACTAAATGAAACGAAAACAAATGATTAAAACCTACCTGATTATGAATTTTATCATTTTTTTCCTGTACAGATAATTTCAGTCGTTCAATCATTGTGTTGGAATGCTGATTATCATCCGAATATTTTTGATTCTGAAATTGATTATCAATTTTATTCATTAATTTTAAAATTTCATCACGACGACGACTAATTTCATTTTCACAATCAGCTAATTTGATTTTAATTTCATTGATTTCCGCTGA
>ERZ500997.461-NODE-461-length-11602-cov-6.497359_pt1 | contig 11602 bp, 11 predicted proteins | sample MGYA00248826_ERZ500997 | MGnify/ENA primary metagenome ERZ500997 (study PRJEB25958, sample SAMN03398524) | human skin metagenome | study: EMG produced TPA metagenomics assembly of the Human Skin Microbiome Metagenome (human skin metagenome) data set.
AGTTACATTAGATAGTATTTTTTTTTTACAAAAAATTCTCAAATTTTTTGTAAATATTAATTTGGTATTGATCTTGTAATGATGATGATCATCATTATCAATATTATTAATCACCATCATTTTTTTACAAATTTTTTAAATCGTTTTCTGTAACGAATGGAATAATTATGGTTTTGATTATATAATAATGGAAGAAGCAATTTATAAAAAAAAAGAATTTTGTAAACAGTAAAATGATAAAAATTCGCAAATAAAAAAAAACTCATTTTTGGTCAATCGATTTACGATAACTTATATAGTTAACAATGGGGGCATTTACGGATAAAAAAACTTTTACCAATTCGATTTGAACATCATCAAAATCAATATTTTTAAATAAATAAAAAAATGTGACTTACTTTTTTTTGGATTTGAAATTTTTAAAAAAATTTTAAAATATTTTAAAATGACGAATCTTTAAGTTTGTTTCGTTTTTCAAATGTGAAAGTAAAGAATAAAGCATGTAAAGCATCAAACTCAAGTAAAATGAAACAAACAACTCAATTTACTGAGCCAAATAGAAACCAGAAAACCATTCATAAACACTATGAACCGGAGAACCAGCGCTGGCTAGCGGAATGCGTGAAAACAAAATCGAATCGAATCAAATCGAATCGAACGTCATTTTTTTTTCTTCCATGGGTTTGCTTCAAGTGTCATCTGTCCACCAAGAATGGTATTATTCGAGGATTTTTTTTGATTTTGATGATTTTGAAAAGTTTCAATTTCCAAATATGGGCAAAATTTCAAAAAAAAAACAAACAACAACAACAACAAAAATCTTTTAAACGATTCGATCATATGATTTTTTTAATGACGAAAACGATCCTATTGATAATCATCATTATTATTCAAAATCAATCAAAACAAAAAAAAAACGAAGATATTTATCTTGTTTTTCATTTTCATATTTCATTTCATGAATTGCTGGTTTGTCATCGTCATTTCTATTTATATAATTCCTGTATTCATTTTCAATTGAAATTGCTGCTGATGTTCTTTTTCCTGAAGAAAAAAAAAACAACGAATATTTCAATTGCAATTCAATAAATATGTGTGTGTGTGACCCATCGATTGATCATTTTAATAATCATTATTATTATTATTAAATCAATGAATGAAGAATCAAAAACAATCAAAATGACCATGTTTTTTTCAACAAAAAAAAACTCGTGTTTTTCAATGATTTATCGATTGAAAAGTAACAACAACAACAAAACAGCAGCTACGAAAAACAACAAACAAAAAAAATAATGAATAATGAATGGTTAAATGATGCTTCAAGGATTGGACAGTGGTCACTGTAACAGTGTTGATGTGTGTTTGTAATGAATATACGATGAAGAACATCTACAAATAGTAGACAAAATCATTATTAGCCAGAAAGAAGAGAAAGAAAATGAAAAAAAAAACATGATTACCATATAGACAATAATGAACATCATTATAAAAAAGTTTTTTTTTTCACTGCATACTAATCATCATCTATTATCATCATCTAACTGGCATTTAGCAATTGATTTTTGGTTTCCATAAAAAAGAAAAAAAACAATAGAATCGATTATCAATCGAATTGATCAATGTCAATTCGTAAAGACGGTAGTATTTGAAAAGTAAGTAACGAATAACTGTGTGGTTTTTGTGTTTTAAAAAAAGAAAATTTTTTTGTTGTTGTTTTTTTTCAGAAATTTAATGATGATGAAAATCAATGGTTTTGGATTATGGATTTTCGTTAAATTCACATTCCATCATCATCACATATATCACTGACAGTTAAAAAAAACGAAACATCACCATCAGGCACATTAATAATGAACACAGCGTTAAGGCATCTTCATTTTGCTTTCACTCAAAAATCCATTTTCATTATTGAAAAAATAAAGATTAAAATTCCTCCCCAAAAGACGTTAATAGTTTCTTTCTGTGGCGGAACGAACTTACTTACTTAACTAAATGCAGATGATGATTATGATGATGAACATTGGCTAAAATCATTGTATGATGATTATGATGATCATTGGCATTCGAGTGTCACCACCATCGAAGTCAAAATAGAAAATGGAAAATCAACAAAACAATGACACAAGTGATGATCACTTTTTTTGTTGTTTCAATTAGTGATTAACCTTGTGGCTGTCATCATCATCAATGTTGATGATGATGATGACAACGGCGGGTAAATCAAATTGAAAAATCAACGATCATCACCCATCAATATGAATGATTAGACAACCTTTTTCCATTAACTGATTGATTGATTAAATCAATAACATTTTTGTGAAATGGAAATCCTAGTCAATCCTTGTCGTGATCATCACATAATCATCACTGTTAATGAACATTTTGTTGATCAAAACAAACAAACAAAAAAAAACTTTTAATTTATTGTGTCATTTGTAATTTGTAATATTGAAAAAAAAGGAAAAATAAAAACAGATGATTTTGTTGTTGTTGTTGTTTTTATATCTATGGATTATTTCTTGAATTATATCTATCTTTAAGATCAATAATAAAAAGTATAATAAGACCAATCATTGACCAATGTATTAAACAAATAATTAGAAATGGTGTATTTAAATCAAAATCAACAATCATTATTGTTAATGCATGAATAATTGAATAAATTATATAGATTATTGTTAGATAATAACCTTCAATTATAGATGCTAATAAACCAATCATATTGAATAATATAGCAGTTAAACTTGTACCAAGTGCCAATGTTATTATATATCGCTATTTGTAAATTGGAAAAGAAAATGATAAACATTAATAAAGAAATGATAATGTTTTTGTATCAAAATGATATTTACCCGAATAAAATGTTTATCAACATAAAAAAATCTTTTCTGTAATTCAATAGATGATTGTTCAGGCATACGTAATGCAACTAATAATTGAAATAATTGTATTAGAATACTACATACTGTCCAAATAATAATTGCCCATTTTTTTAAAACAAAATAATGTTCTGGTTGTACAAAATTAATTGATAATGATGTTGATGATGATGTATTTGAAATTGGTGAATCACTACACGAAATACGTTTATTATTATGATCATTATTATTATTTTGTTGTTGTTGTTGTTGTTTATTTTGATCAATATTTAATGTTTCATTCATGATTATTCCATTAGTCAAAATATGTTTTCATTTCAAATCAAAAAAGAATTTCAATCCAAAATTCATATTTGGAAACAAAAAAAAAATCGAACAATAATAGACCATCATTAGAAAAAAATGTTGAATTAAATTTATTTAAGAAAAAATTTTAGAATTCGATTTTTTACTTTTTAAAAATTCGATTACTATTTCGACTCTCGTTTGTCGAGTTGGTCACTTATTTAACGTTCGATTTTTTTTTTAGTGCCGAAATCACCTAAATTATGTTTGTTTTTGCTTTTCTAGTTTTTTAAGGTCAAAGACAATTTCATTCAATTAATTTCGTGGTCAGTTGCTGGCACAAACTTTGATTGAAATTTGATGATGGCTCAATAGATGATAATGATGATAATAATAAGAAAATTATTCCATCAAACTATCATTCAATCCATATGTTTTTCTCATGACTAATGAAAATTATGTATATTGAGAAAATTCTCATGGCTAAAATAATCATCAATGAAGAATCATTATCATCAACAATGTTAATCATATATGAATGTATCTAATGGCGATTGGCATCTTCAACGTAGGTGCATATTGGTCAATTTTGTTTTCGAAAATGATTCAAGTGAATGGCACCTGGCAACATGGTCGAAAAAAAATCAATAAGTACATCGTGTGTCATCAGGAAATGGATGCACCCACGTCATCATCATTCATTTGAATTTAGTTCGTTCGTTCAAATCATCAAGCACTTTTGTTCGTTAAATTGATGATACTTTTATATTCGTAATCATTGAAATTGATGGTCAATGAATTGTTGAATGAAAATGAATTAGTTGCCTATTTTGAACGCCAAACCTACAGTCAAATTTAAAATGATCGATTATTATCTAAGCGAAAGCTATTTGATCAATCAACAAAAACTGGTTATTCGCCCGAACAGGTCTTTTCCCTTTCATTCAACAATCATCTTCATCGTATCGCATGTCCATTGATTGTCCAAATTGAATATTTAACCCCTCGGATGATGATAGTGAAAAGAAAATCTAACCTGGTCAATCAGGTGAATGAGAAAGGGCAATGAAAAGTTAAAAAAAATGTTGTTTTTTTTTCTGGTTACTGTTCAAGATTCTGTGCAGACATTCATCATCAATACAGGTAAGCCAGCCAATTTGACAGGTACTTGTCGTCATTGTCGTTATAATTTCTTGTTTGATTTCATGTAGGTATATTCTGTGTAGTTTTTTATTATGCTGATAGTGTTTTGGCTTCCAATGGTAAGACATCATCATCAGTGAAGAATGGATCACGTATATGTCCAATTCACGATGGCAAGTCAGTGAACAAGTTCATTCAATGCCAACCAGTGAAGCGCTAAAGACAAACATAATCTTGATCGGTGTATGTATGTTTTTTCAAACAGACAAACAAACACAACATTAACATCTGCGACGAAGTACAGTGTTGTTTTTCTGTATTTTTAAAGAGAAATTTTTGCTAATATTAATGATGGAACCGACAGTTCCAACCGAAACCGAATGAAGAAAAGAAAAACATCAAATCATCGGTTGTATTCAAAAGAAGAAGAAGAAGAAAAAATTGAATTTCATTATTCAGTATGTGATCATCATCATCATCAGTATCAGTGAGTGTTAACAGCTTTGGGGTTACATATCCATCCATCGATTGATTTTATAGTTTTTTCAAATCGATCCTTCTTTTTTTTCCTGAAACAATTTAAAACTGTGAATGTGATGCTATTTTAGTGAAATTTTTTGTTTCAAATTACAATCAGCTTAAATAATAATTTAAAGAAGAAATGAAGAGTGTTATTCTGGTCAACGATAATTCTAATCGAAAATCATCACATTTGGATCTTGATACTGATCATCATCATCATAATCGACAATGGTCATCAGCAAATCAATCAATGGCTGAACCATTTTCTCATTCAGGATTATCATCTTCAATTCAGCAAAATCGTCATCTTAATCTTACAAATGATAATAGTTGTACATATCATCATCATCATAATAATCATCATGCTTATCATCATTCAATAACCAATACTGAACAAAAATCAAACAATAATCATGATGATCATCATATAGAAGGTTCAATACTTCGATTTATAAATCCACCATCAACATCGGCCAGTTATAATTTAATTAAATCAGACAATCAACAAATTAATAATCATCGATCATATCCGAATTTATCAACTGCCATCAAACAGCAACAGGTATTTTTTTATTTGTATTTGTTCATTCGATCGGAACAGGTTAATCAATTGATTTTTTTTTTGTTGATTATGATTCTACCCTTTTTTTTAATTTTGTCATTGGCAATAAGCCCATTGAATTGGTTACGGAAGTAGCCAATGAAAAAAAGAATCAATAATGTTATATTCTGGTAAAATATTATATATTCATTGTTGTTTTTTGGGTGGAATTTAATATAAGGATTGTTAATTAAATTTTGTCATCATCATCATAATCAAAATCAATGTTTGTGTTAAAGATTTCCTCGTTCTCATGCCAACAACAAAATAAAAAAACTAATTATGAGATGTCATCAAACAAACAAACAATTGTTCCCACGTGATGATGATGATGACAATATTTTATCCGAAAATCATAACTTTGATATATGTGGATGTCATACTGCCAATGACCTTGCCTTGTTTTTGTTGTTGAGCTGATTTATCCTTTTTGATGAATAGAGTGTTGTAGAAAAAAAACCATCATCAATATGTCAAAATGAAAAAAAGTTATAGCACAATTGTACGATTAGCGACAAAAAAAATAATATTAGTATTGTTGACTATAAAAGGAATATGATGATTCTATTTTTGATATTTTAGTTTTGGATTCGATCATCATCGATCATTGCAATTTGATTGCATTCAATGGTTGATGTTTGGTTGTTTGCAAATTGTTTTCAATTGATTTCATGAATGCGATTCATTCATTTTATTAAATGCACTCAGCTGATCAATGTGAATCGAATTGTCGTTAATGATTGTTGATATATTAAAAAAAACAAAAAATTTTGAATAACAATCATATTTATGACTGATGATGATATTTTAGTTTTTTTTTGGAATGTTGATATGACAGTGGTGATCGTCTAAAAATTGATGGCCATAATAAAATAATAACACAGATGACTTTCATTAGTTTTACTAATTACTATATTAGATCCTGAACAAAAAAAAACATTTGTCCATTCTTTTTTCGGCCAATTTTAACACTTATTATGTGTGATCAATGTCAAAAATAAACAATAGAAAGCCATATATTTCATGTTTCGTATTTCGTATTAAGAGTTGTTGTTTTTACCTTTTTTTCAACAGATCAATGGAAGATTAGATCTTTCATTTACTAAATGTCGATTTCCAAATGATTACCTTCCTTATGCTTCGAATGCAAATAATGTTGAAGAACTTATGAAAAAACGTTCCAACTCTATCGATGTGATTGGATCTTTTACTAAAGATGAACATGATCGTTTTGTCATGAATGATTCGTTAGGCGAATCAACATCCATGACAAAAACAAAACATCTGGATCCATCCGTACTACAACCACGATTAGAATCAACATTTTCAATGACTAGCTCATCATCTTCATCAACTTGTACATCAACTATGTTCGATACTGACCATGACCATAATGGCCAACAAAACAATGACCATAGACGTCGAACATTTATCTGGACATATCCATTTATCGGTAACGGTCATTATCGTCCTCCATGGTCATGTGGTCATACACATGGTAGTCATTCATCAAAATCTTATGGTCTCATTCGTTCTTGTGGATGTTGTTTATTGATTATGTTGGTAGCAATCATTTTATTATCATTATCCATCGTTTTGGGATTCTCACTTTATTTGGCTATTGTGACAAATTTTTTGACCGAACAAACATTTGCTTATGGTATAAGTGGAAATTTTCGTATTGTTTCCGGTGATTCTTTTACTATTCGATTGTTGAATCAAACATCATCAGAATTTCGTAACAAAGCTACGCGCTATGAACGAATCGTAAGTGTACCTTTTCTTTGAAACATGACCTGACCGAATCCTTCCGTTAAATTTTCATCAATAGATTGAACATATATTACGCCATAGTTTGTTGGCTGATTCTTTGCTATATACGGAAATCTATACTTTTCGTCAGGGTAGTTTGCTTGTATTTTTTCGTTTTTATTCACAAAAACTACCACTTGATCATGCTTTAGCAATTCAAAAATCCAAAACAGTCATCAATTTTGGTACCATTGAAAATGTATTGCTCGATGATCAAGTCATCATAGCTAGAGTTAGACAAGTATTGTCACATTCTTTTCAACAGCAATGGTCAAATGCAACCAATAATAATTCACTAAAATTAGACATCGAATCAATCAAACTGTCTACTTTTGAACGTTTGACTGAACCTCAATATCGACAGCGATTGAAACGTAGATTAGAAAATCTAATCAACTTGGAACCTGATTCAATCAATAGAATGGATAATCAGCTTCATATACCAGAACATCTTGATTCGAATGATAAGATCATAACCACCACCACCGTCGCCACCACTACTGCCAATAAGAATGTGGAAAATTTAACAATCACACCGATTATCAATATCGAGATCTCAACAACATCGAAACCGATTCCAGAAACGATAAATGAATCGAGGTAAGAGGTCATTTGCATACACACACTGTCAATAATGACAAAAAACAAATTTTCTTCCTGAATGACACGCACGCAAACATTGATTGTGTGTATTGGATTTGCATTTTATTTTATTTTACTTTTTCCATAGCTCAAATAAAACATCATCAATTTCACAAGTTTCAATTGAAAAAATTTTGCCAACAACAAATAAACCTTGGATCGTCATGACTGATAATAAAATCATCATTAATACTAATAATGTCAACAATAATGTTACGAAACCGACAACAGTTATGCAATCATCAACAATGTCTGAATTAGAAAATCCTATAGAACAGAACAATATTTCTAGTCAATTGACCACTAACCCAACGATCACAACAATTTCTCCAAATGATGATTCGATATCAGCAATGGACAACACGACTATATCATTTCAAGACATGACTACTTTGAATGCTGATACAATTCAAGATAAACCAATTGAATCTAGAGAAGAACCAAGTGATTATGATTCTAATATTCAAACACAATCAACATTAAACCAATGGAATTCTTCGCTACAAAATAATACAATCGATGGATTTATTATCGACAATAATCCGACCATTGCTGCTTTTGATTCTAAAGTCGACACTAGCAAGAATTTAACGGATAAGATTCTGATCGTATCGAATGATTCATTTGATCTGTATTCATTGGGTCATGCTAATCATACCGTTTCTTCAATTCTTGATTCTGTCAATGAAGATTATGAAGATGATGATGATTTAGAAGATGAATTCAAATTAAAACCAGTGTCGAACAATGGTGAACAAATATTTACAACCGAACCAACAAATTCAAGTATTAACAATTCGAATGAAACTGATGATGTTGCAGCTTTGATTATTATTGAAAATGAATTTACTCAACCCGTATCGACAACGCCGATAACAACCAAATTGCCTGCGACTGAAAAGTCTATGTTTAAATCAACGATTCCTGTGTTAGCATATGGAACGCGAATTTCAAAGAAGCTGATCAACCACAAAAAACATAATCAATCTAGTCACGAGGGCAATGCTCTTCATGGCTCTTTCTACTACTACAATTCTATTGATAAAGGTGATCATTTTTCATTTCGGTCAATCTGATTTTACGTTATTATTTTTTCTTTAACTTTATTTCTACACACACAGTTCCCAGACCAGTTATGAGGACAACAACAACAACGACGACGACAACGGCTGCTCCAAGAATCGAATGTAAAACTAACGAATTCACATGTTTGAATGCAAGTCGTGGCAATAAATGCATACCATTCGAATCAATCTGTGATCGTATTTTGGACTGTCCAGATAGTTCAGACGAACTACATTGTCGTTGTGCTGATTATCTGCTTCGTGATGAAACACACCGACATAAACTTTGTGATGGTGTTATCGATTGTGCTGATCTCAGTGACGAAACTATTAATTGTGGTCCTCGCTGTCGAGAGGGAATGTTCGTCTGTCATGGATTATCAAATCAATGTATTGAACGATACCAAGTTTGTGATGGTAACAATGATTGTCTTAATGGTGATGATGAACAGAATTGTATCGCATTAGTCGACGACCAAGAACAAACAAAAGATATGATTTCACATTCATTTATGGAGAATCATAATCCAAAAGGTGTTCTTCATATTCAACATCAAGGTGTATGGGCACCTTTATGTTTTGATTCATATGATTTAGATACCGATAACTGGATTGATCATCATTATGATAATGAAAGCATCGAAGCGAATGCCACATCGATATCGATCTCATCGATGATTCAAATTGATGATATGGGCCAAGCTGTATGCAAAGCTAATTACTATGTTCAACTTGAAAAGATTGATATCTTGACCATACAAAGAAACAGTTCTTTCAACAATCTAACACAATTCTTTGCTATCAATTCTCGATTACCCAGTACATCTAAACCAACTTTATCGATGTAAGTTTGTCATTATTGATATGGAGTTTAGCTTGATTTACTGAATTCTAATATATTTAGTTGGAGCAGTCTGTTCGAAAAGGTTGCATGTCCAGGACGCAAAGTAGCTCGAATCGAATGTTCAACCATAGGTTAGTAGTCATTTTATAATCAAACATTGACATTGATTGCGGTTGTGACTTGACAGAATGCGGTGTACGGCCAATGAGTTCTAAACTTCAAAGGCGAATTATCGGCGGTAAATCATCATCGTTTGGATCGTGGCCTTGGCAAGTGGCATTATATCGTGAAGGAGAATTTCAATGTGGAGCCGTTGTCATTGATTCTCAATGGCTGCTAACTGCTGCTCATTGTTTTTACTCGTAAGTAGTTTACGTTTTTATGTACTATTTCTTTTCAAACATTTGAATACCGGATTACAGAACACCGGGTGCATTTTGGACTGCCCGAAGTGGTGTCCTTCGTCGAGGAAGCCTACAGAGAACATTGTACGAAGAAATTCGTCGCATCGATCGAGTAATTATTCATCCAGATTATGTGGATAGAGGATTTCTTAACGACATTGCTCTACTTCATCTGGACAAACCATTACAATACAGGTAGGCATCAATTAGAATGCAACAAAAAAATTTGATTTTTTAAAAATTTCAATTCAAGTAAGTACATCCGACCAATATGTTTGCCCGACCAAGAAGATAGTCACATTGATCGTTGGAACAATCAACTATGTACAACAGTTGGCTGGGGTAAATTGTATGAACATGGGCGTATATTCCGTAAGTCAAAAACTATTCTAACAATACCTCGAATACTAAAAAATTTGGTAGCTGATACTTTACAAGAAGTAACACTGCCTATTATATCGACTGAAGAATGTAGGAAGCGGACGTTATTCTTGCCTTTGTACAGGATTACTGATAATATGTTCTGTGCTGGTTTTGAACATGGAGGTCGCGATGCTTGTCTGGTACGATATCATGACCAATATAAACACTAATTAATGAATTTCCTTTTTCTCGCTCGAATCATCGTACAGGGCGATAGTGGAGGACCAATTATGTGTCAAAAGGCAAATGGAAAATGGATCCTGTTAGGTATAACCAGCAATGGTGATGGTTGTGGTCGTGCTGGTCGTCCAGGAGTTTATACAAAAGTTTACAATTATTTAACCTGGATACATTCTATTATGGCAAAAGACTATCGTATAAATCATGAATTCGAATCTAATCCGAAGATGGCCATGTTGGTGACGGGCAAGCAAGTAGACGAACCACATAGGCCATTTAACAATATGGCCGTGCATGATAAAGCATGTGAAAGTGGTCATCGATGTCCATTGGGCAAATGTTTAAAACGACATCAGATATGTGATCATATCATCGATTGCCTCGAAGATTCATCCGACGAACGATATTGTACTCATAACTGAATTCTTTCATTTTATTCATACAAATTCTTAGTTCCTATTTATTGGTGTAAGGTCACACTTATTTTATCCTCTTTTTTACCTAATTAACAAATGTACATAGACAAACTTGATGTATCAAACAAAATTTTAATTTTGATGCAATTATCGTACAAATTTGAATGATCATCGACAGATGGCACTTCTAGGGTAATTGGAATATGACTAATAAAATTTCGTAAAAATCAGAGAAACTTATTTGTTCACTTAAAAATTTTCCCCTTAAATTTGGCTTTGAAGGAAAGCGTGCGTACTAGTGCGTTACTATGAAAATCAACCTAACCTCACTGAACTATGAATCACAGTCATAGTCATAGTCATGGTCATCAACCTAACCTCACTCAA
>ERZ500997.462-NODE-462-length-11600-cov-7.136769_pt1 | contig 11600 bp, 23 predicted proteins | sample MGYA00248826_ERZ500997 | MGnify/ENA primary metagenome ERZ500997 (study PRJEB25958, sample SAMN03398524) | human skin metagenome | study: EMG produced TPA metagenomics assembly of the Human Skin Microbiome Metagenome (human skin metagenome) data set.
CCAGGCTCCGGCCGCGCGTGCTGTCGCAGGGGTGCCTCGCATCCCGTGCGCGCGGCTGGTCGGAGAGGTCGCAGGTGATTTCGATGCGGATCACCGCTTCAACCTCCGCACAGTATGGCGATAGCGCGTCACTGGCTTCAGCCAGACCGTCTTTCCGCCGCTCACCTTCACGGGAAGCCAGGCGAAGAACGTGCCCTCGCCGCGGCGGGGCCGGCGGGCGAACAGAGACTTAGTGAGCAGCATGGGTGTCCTCCATTGTTGGGAATTCGTTGTGGATCCGTCCGTCGAGCGAGCGCCCGGCCATCTTCTTGCCGAAGCGACCAACACGAACGCCGTCGGGAAACTTATGGACGTGCCGCGTCACACCAAGAGCTTCGTCATGCGCGGGACCCCATTCCCCCCACTGTTTGAACAAGAACGGCACACCTGCCGCTTTGCACTGATCGCGCAGAGATCTCGTCCAATCCGGATGCATCGGCCGAGCCCCGGGGCCGCTCTCGCCGCCGGCGACGGCTGTTCCCAGCGGCTTCTCTACGTCGAGTGTTCTCGGCGCCTGGCCTTCCCGCTCGCCATACCCCGTTTGCACGAGCGTTGCCGCGGCGATGCCCAGCGGAGTTGCGCCCGCCGGCCTTGCCGGCTCGCCATTCGCTGTGACAGTGGGCATCGGCTTATCGGCGGCGGAGCCAATGCTGCCGCTGCGAAACTTCGTGATGTGCGGCGCGATCTCGACGTCGACGGCGGCGAATTCGCCTCCGTTGGCCGTGGTGACGGTGCGCAGCGGCGCCGCCGAATCGTGAGCGCGAGGACTGTTCTGCGTGTGCGTCACCGGGACGATGAACGGCCGTTCCGCGTCGATCACGTAGCGCACAACGCCGTGCGCGATCCGCCGCTTCGTGTTCGGCTTGAGTTCGCGCTTGCGGTCGAAAATGGACGGGCACCTGATCGACCAGTCGATGATCTCGGCAGCGGTGCGATAAGGCTTCAGCTTGCCGGCGATCACATCGGGATGATCCGGCGGGCCATGCGTCGGTTCCGGCCACTGAATGGCGATTCTGTCGCGTCTGGCGATGAGATAGAGCCGGTTCCTGCTCTGCGGCGTGCCATAGTCGCAGGCGAGCAGTTCGCGGTATTCGACCACGTAGCCGCATCGCTTCAGACGGCGCACCCACAAGTTGAATTCCTCGCCCTCGCGTTCCTTGATCGGCTTGCCGTCCTCGTCGAGCGGGCCCCATTTCCGAAACTCTTCGACGTTCTCGAGACAGATGACGTCCGGCGCATTCTCGCCCAGCCGTTCCGGCCAATGGACGACAACCCACGCGAGATCTCGGATATTCTTCTCTCTCGGCCGTCCGCCCTTCGCTTTCGAGTGGTGCTTGCAGTCCGGCGAGAACCAGGCGAGATCGACCTTCTGCACCCGGCCATCGACGGTGCATGCGTCGCGCGGATCGATCGACATGATAGACTGGCAGTGATGCCGTGTTTCAGGATGATTGATCGCGTGCATGGCGACGGCTTCAGCGTCATGGTTGACCGCGATGTCGACCGGACGTCCAATCGCCCGCTCGATCCCTGTTGATGCTCCGCCCCCACCGGCGAAATTGTCTACGACAAGCCCCACTTACTGCGCCTCCCCGCTGTTGTCCGCGAGCAGAGCCATGCTCGGCGTGCCCCTCTTGTATTCGAGCGCGATGCCTTCACCGATGCGCTCGTAGATCGTCTGCCCGTCTGCCATGACGACGTGGGCCAGAAACGCCTGCTCGAATGTCTCGATGCCGGATTCGACGCTCTCGAGTTTGGCTTTGACCGTCAGGAGCAGCGCCCGTCCGCGCTGCCGTCTGGATTGTGCGACCATGGACTGCCGCCGTGTATTCGAGAGGCGAGCATTCCGCCCGTCGCGCTCCGGCATGTCGTCGATCGTGTCGAACGGCACCCGGAAGCGCACCATGCGATCGGCAAGCGTGAACTGGACAGCGAAGCCATTTGGGCTCTGCATCTGCCCTACCTGGTCGGCGCCGGCCTTCTGAATGAGTTCCATGATCTCGGCGATCGAGCGTTCGAACGATACGGATGTCTTCTCGGCATAAGCCATAGGAATTTCCTCCTGCTATGAGTTCTTCGCCGCCCGGAAGCCGAGTCGCTTGGTCGCGCCGATCCGCATGGGTTCGCCGGTGCGCGGGTTCGTCGTCACGCTCGCCTTGCGATAGCGCAGGCCGAATGTGCCGAAGCCCTTCAGGATGAGCATGTCGCCGTCGGCGGTGAGGTCGCGGATCCCGCGCAGCACCGCGTCGACCGCATCTTGGGCGACTTCGCGTTCGCAGCCGAGTGTTTCGGCCGTGTGCTTGATGAGATCGCCCTTATATTTCGCCATTGTCAGGCCCTTTTCTCTGGTTCCAGATCTTCAGGAATTTGTCGGGATCATCGATCGTCATGCCGGCGAGATGCCCGATCGCGCACGACTGGCCGTGGTCGATCGAAATGTGCCAGCCGCCCGTGCGCATCGTCGATATGCGCGGCTTCACGCCGCAGAACGGACAGGGCTTGGCCCGAAGCGTCGCCTCCTTATCCAGCATCGCTTCGCGTTCCTCTCGGCATCGGCTGCTCGCAGTGAAAGCAGTTGTGCGGGCCGGACTCCATCGACGTGTCGACATGATGCCGGCCGTCAGGCGAGGAAGGGCACTCGCGCGGTTCCTCGAGCACGTAAGCCTTGCCGCTCACGTCGTAGGTTACGTATGGCGGATCGGAGGCGAGGAAAGCCGCGATATCGGCCGATGCCTGCGGCAACGAAACGTCGAATCCACGCATCAGATCGGCGCGCCGCACCTGGCCGAACTGGCGAAGGGTGGCAGCGATGAATTCTTGCCGGCGATCTTGGAACCACTTGCTCATGACGGCTGCCTCTCATTTTCGTCGGTCCAGGCATCATTCCAGCCCAAGGTCCATGCCTCGCGCTCGGCGGCGTGTTCTGCCGGGACGATCAAGTGCTTCCCTTCCTTGCAGGCCTCCCAACCGGCGTGGTAGGCGGCCTTGCCGTATTGCTCGATCACGTAGTCCGTCATGGTCATGGCCGCTTTCCCTTCTGCGCTGCATCGCGGGTGGAAAGCCAGTCGTAGCCGGAGTCATCATCATACCGCGGGACGCCGAATATCTCGGCGAGCGCATCCGAAGCGGCCTGCCACTCCTCATCGTTGCGGCAGCACGAGCACCCGCTTGCGCAGTAGAGTTTCGCGACTAGGTGCCGGACCTCGTCTGATGCCGCGCGGCCTGTGCTCGCATCCGTAGCGGGCAGGCGTGACGGCTGGGGAGGCGCCGGCCTTGTCCTCGCCGGTCGTCCCGCCTCCTGTTCGGAAAGGGCGGCAAGAGTCTGATCGCACAGTTTGCTTTCGCAGTAGGCTTCGGCGGGGATGATGCCGTGCTCGTCAGCGTCGGAATGCCCCAAATGCCATTCGTGGTGAGCGCGTAGGGCCTCCCGCAGTTGATCGTCCATCGGGCGACCTTCCTGCAAATCGGCCGCGGCGTCAGAATGGGCCGCTTCCAGCTTTGCGGCGACGAAAAGCGGATCACGATAAGAATGAAGATCCGGGCTGGGGGGATACACCCCGGGCGGGTTGACTGGCGGCCGGGAAAGTGCCTCGCGGATCTCATCGAATGGCAAGCCCCATCCCTTCTTCGGGTCGCGCTCCATGAGGGAGACTACTTGGTAGTAGTTGTCGGCCTTCATCACCCGATGGTGAACGGCGCCGGGCTTCCCGTTCGCAGCCCAATGCTCCGCTTGGTGCATCAGTTCGCCGATTTCCTTCCGGAGATATTGGGCGAGCAGCGAAGCGCACTCCGCTTCAATCGCAGCCTTATCGATCATCAGTCTTCTCCCGTAGCGAAATCGGTGAGCCGATCGGCGATCAGCCCGCGGATGTAGTCGCGCCGATCCTGCGAGGCGGCAGCGATGCGCGCCTCCTCTTCGGCAGCGAGCTTCTGGACAGTGTCGGCGTCGGCCGCGGCCGTGATCTTGTCCTCGAGCGACACGGCCCACACGCGCCAGGCTTCCTCGTCCTCCGGCTGGTCGACCGGCGGATCGTCCTTCTTCACGGTCGACTCCTTGGGGTGACTGGTTTTGTCACCCTCATCTGCGACCTTCGATGCTGCCTTCTTCTCGGCTGGCTTCTTGCGCTCCTCGTGCTCGAGCACGGGACCGTCCTCGATATCCAACGGGGCGCCACTTTCCGTGCCTGTGCGCGCTGCGATCGCGGCGCGGGTCGGACGAGCTTGCGCCGGCGCGGGCAGGGAATCGCCCGTCTGCCGCTGCATCTCCGGGTAAAGCTCTTCAGCCTCGCTATCGCGGATGACGATGTCTCGGTCGCCCAGCGGCAGGGTCTTCCGGTGCCGGCGGATCGCCGACTTCTTCGACATCTCGCCTGTCCAGCGCTTCCACACCTTGTCGGTCATCGCCGCGCTGCGGATGTCGGCGAGATCGTCCCGATCCAGCACTTCGAAAACGACGTGCCCGCTCTTCAGGGTCGCTACCGAGTAGGCGGCGATGATCGATCCGCGCTTTCCCTCGGTGTTTACGATGTGGTGGATGCCGGCGTTCGTGCCGCGCTGGATGACGTGCTCGTCGCCTTCCCTGATGACTTCGGCATACATCGAGACGACTTCGCCGCCGCGATAGATCTGCTGGATTAGGCCGAACGCCATCGGCATGTAGCGCGCCATCTTCACCTTGCGCTCCTGCGGCGTGTTCTTCCCGAACGTGACTTCGTCGACCGTGATGACGCCTTCCCGTCCGTCGATCCGGACGCCGTCGTAGGCGGCTTTCACGCACGCATTGAGCAGCGACTTCGGTTCGCAGTCGAGCAGTGCGGGATACTGGCGAAGCGCCTGGTGGATTGTCGCATGGAAGCGATCGAACGGAAGGTCGGGGGGGAGCAGACTTTCGAGCTCGCCGCGGCGGCTCTCAAGCTGGCCGAGAACGTCGTTCATGACGCGCGCTCTCGAGTGGACGACATTGGACATGGGGTGGTTTCCTATCGAATCTTGTTGTCGGTTTCGGTGATCGTCTCGATGCCGGGGATCTCCGGCATGTGCTTCGCCAGCGACTTCACCACGGCGATCACGGCTTCGTGCACCGTCGGCGACGCGAGGATGAAGTCGGGCACCTTGGAGATGTCGGACACCCGGTAGCTCTTCTTCTCGACCTGGCTGACGCGCGAGCCAAGGTCGCCCACGATTGGCTTGCGCTTGGCAGGCCGCATCGCCGGAGGAGGCGGTGGAGGAGGCGGTGCCGGTTCGCCGGACGCCTCATCCGGAGCGGGCTTCGGTGCGGCGAAGAATTCTTCCTGCTCGCGCTGTTGCTGCGCGATCCGCTCGTCTTCCTCGTCGCTCCACGCCTTCAGCCGCGCGCGTAGATCCTCCACCGAACCGCGCAGCGGCTCGAGGAACTTGTCGCACTCTGCCTTCGCTGCATCGGCCGCGTCGCGGTAGGGCCGCGTAAGAGCGATCCGGTCTTCGTCGACCATTTTCTCGAACGCGAGCGCGATCTTGATGAGATCGCCAGCCTGGCCGGCGGTTTCGCGATCGACGACTTCCTTCGCGTCGGCGTGCCGCACGATCTCGGTGAGGCGGTCTTCCTTCGGCGCCTGCGCTTCGCGCTGCTCGGCGACCAGCGTTTCGACCGGGCCGGGCGGATTGTTGCCGCCGATGCGGATGCGCTCGTTCGGCAGTTCTTCCGGTTCGTCGGGAAGCATGCTCATTCGGCGATCGCCTTCCCGTGGCGATCGCATAGCTGCCACTTGTCGAATTCCTTGATGCCGATGATCTGCAACATCGCTTTCGGGCGGCGAAAGATCGCGTGGCCTTCTACGATGGCACATAGGCGAACCGGTCCCGTCATATCGCCCGGCATTACCCGGTATTCCGGATGACGCCGGCTGATTGACCGAAGCTCGCGCTCGAGCGCTTCATAATGGCCCCCCCTCACAGGCCCACGCTTTCCGGCCCACGCCAATTCCAGAAGCCTTGCGCGCCCTTCATCGGGATCGGGGTGTCCCACTTTTCGATATCGAGCATCGGCCATGCCCAATTGGCATGTTCGTCTCGATCGGAGTCGTTCGCGCGCGGAACGCCAAATTCCTCGGCGACCTCGGTGCCAAGGCGCGGCATACCGATGACGGCGGTGCCCAGCCCAGCCGACCAAGGGAGAACGCCGTGGCCGGCGAGCGAGACAAGACCGAATTCGTTCTCTGTGTATGCCTTCAGTGCCCGATCGAGGACGGGCAAGGCGAGGTTAGGATAAAGGCAGGTTTCAGCCGCGGGGTCACCGCCCTCTAATAGCGCACGGCGCAGAGCAAATATCTCCTGCCGATCGATCTTCCGCGCGGCGGCATGGATCACGATGCGCTGCCCGATCATCTTCGGGAAACGATGCGCGACATTCCAGCCGCGGAATTCGAAGGGCTTCGCGCCTTCGATGATGAGCGAGGCCCATGGTTGCCAGATAGTCAGAGCTTTCATTCGCCGCATTCCTCCATGAATTGCGCCTCGAGTTCTTGGTCTTTCGGGAATTTCCCAAGCTGATTGAGATAGCCGCGGCACAGGCGCAGCTTGCGCTGGATCGGCTCGCCGTTCGCGTCGCGCGGGTAGGCGAAGCCGTCCTCGTGCGCGATGTCGATCGGCACGCCCTTGTGACAGTAGAACGAGCCGGCGATCCAACCGAGTTTACCGCGCAGTTCTTCGAACTTCGCCGGATCACGCTGCTCCGGAGATCCCTTCCGGAACGCGCAGTTGTTGCAGGGGTGCTTGAACGCGCCCAGCGGCTCGCGCTTGGGATCTAGCAGTTCGGCTTGGTCGAACGGCTCCCATATAGTCTCGCAGTTGGAGCAGACGCGCGCATCGATCGCGTAGAAGTTGCTCGGCACGCGCGGCTCCGCCCACCGGCGAGACGCGCAGCGCGGGCATTGATCGGCACCCTTCATTGCTCATCCTTCAGCATGACATATTGAAATCCGGACAGACCGAACGGCAGCTTGCCGTCGATCAGTTCGACCGCATGGAGTTCCCATTCGAGCACGACCTTCGGGTTCTCCTAGACCGAATGCTTCTCTGTAGCGGCGTATTCGAGAGGCTTCAGGCGGAAGCCGATTCCCCAGCCCGGCCCGAGTTCGCGCAGCTTCTCCATCAGCATCAGATCGCGCTTCTGGATCATCGACTCGACGGCCTCTTCGATCGCCCTCTCCATGCATCCTCCTACGGCAGCGCACACGTCATCGGATCGATGCGCCCGCCAAGCTGGGAATACGGATCCCGCTCATCGTTGAGCGCCGCCCACTCTGCGCGCTCGAGCCGATAGCGCCAGTCGATCTCGTCGATCGGGTTCTTCGCGCACGCGGGCCAGAGATCGGACAGGTGCTCGATCCGCACGGGGCCGACCTGCACCGGCTCGTCCTCGAGCAGTCGGAAGCCGACCTGGATCTGCCAGCGGTGCGAGCGGTCAAGCTCCTCCAGCGTATCGGGATCGCGCGGCGCTCCGAACCACACGCGGACGGGAATGCTCACCCGCTGCGCGCGGTCGAGACGGATGAGGTAGAAGCCTTCTACCAGCGGATCCGCACCGGTGCGTTCGTGGATGAACGGGTCGGGGATCACGGCTGGTAAACGAACACGGCAGGGTTGCGCAGCGACCGCCGGTAGAAGTGCCGATCGCCAACCATATCCGGCGCCTGCATCGGCGTGCGCGCCATGAACTGCATGCGCGGATGATCCGGAATGTATTCGAGCAGATCGAGATCCACGGCCAGGTGCACGGTGCGGCCGTCACAGGGTCCGCCCACGCAGGTTATCGTGCGCTTCGACATGAATGTCCCTCAAAGGTGGAGCGGGCACACCCGACGCGCGGGACGGGGGGAGGGGGGTATCGCGAGCCTTGTGGCCCGCTCCGGTTGGTGGTCTACGGCAATCGCCGCGTCGCCACCTATGACCAGCTTTAAGCATGGGTGCAAGCATTTTTATCAAAATAGTTTGACGCCTGTGATCTCGCCACCTTATGGAAGGCGTCATGAGCCACCAACGATCTTCCCCCTCCTCATCTGCCGTTCGCGACGAGCATCCCGACGCGCCGGCAGTCAATCGAATCGGCACGCAAGAGATCATGGATCACTTCCAGATCGGCCGCGCCGCGGTGTCCTACTGGCGCTGCAACGGCGTGCCGGGCCGGTATCGCAAGGCCCTCGTCCTGTTGGGCGAGTCGTTGGGCCACGACATGACCGATCTCGCCGCATAGCGGCCTGATACGCGACGCCGCGGCGCGTCAGTTCGCGGCAAAACCGAAGGAAGAAGCCATGGCAAGAGCAGCCAGTCAGGGCACCGTGTCGTCCGACATGAAGCCCACCGACTACCGGGGCGCGACCCAGCGCCTCAAGTCGATCGACGCGAAGAAGTCCAAGCAACAGGAAATCGCGAAGTCGATCGGCGATATCTACAACGCCTGCGAAGCTATCTGCGGCGTCAACAAGACGGCGGCGAAGATCTTCATGATGTTCCGCAAACTAGAGGAAGCCGAGCAGATCACGGTCTTTCGCGATCTCAACGGCCTGATGGATGCGGCCGGCATGTCCGCTGTGGGCGCCGACCTCGTCGACCAGGCGCAGGGGAAGGACGTCAAGCTCCGCCTCGCCGTGAACAACGGGCACGGCGGCGACGATGATGGCGAGAGCATCGACGAGGAACTGGACGAGCTCGAGGAAGAGATCGACCAGGAGAACGCCGAAAAGGAAGATGTGTCCGCCGGCGACGACTTCGAGGAGGCGAGCGAGGAAGAGCTTGCCGCGCAGAAGCCGCGCGCTGAAGCGGCCGCGAAGAAGCGCGCTGCGACGGCCGTCAGCGATCCGGAGCCTTACACCGGCGACAATTCCGACCTCGCGGACAGCGGCGACGAATGAAAGTCTCGGCGATAGCCTTCGATCTCGCGACGACGACAGGATGGGCGTGGCACGCGGAAGGCATGCCACGCCCCTTCTTCGGGCATTTCCGCCTGCCTGGCGATCCGAAGGACGTCGGCCAGCCGGCCGATGCGCTCGAGCGGTTCTTGCGCGACATGTATCTGAAAACGCGCGAGCGCGGCCTGCCGATCACGCATTTCTTCTTCGAAGCGCAGCACATCACACCGAAGATCAATGTCGACACCGCCTACCGACTCATGGCGCTGGGAGGAATCGTCGAGAAATTCGCGTGGCAGGTGAAGCCGAAAACGCAGCGCAATACCTACTGCTACAAAGTCTACATCTCCGAATGGCGGAAGCATTTCCTGGGCCGCGGCGGCGGCTTCAAGCGCGGCGATGACGGCAAGTATCTGCCCGGCCACGATCCGAAAGAACTGGCGATCCAGCGCTGCGCCGAATTCGGCTGGCACACGGACGTCGCCGACGCTGCCGAAGCCGCCGGGATCCTCGACTACGGATTGTCGATGATCCCCGACTACGAGCGCCCGTGGCGCGACGCTCTCCTCATGAAAACGATGGAACGATGACAAAATCACCCCCTGCCGACAATCTGCCCCTGCCGCCCCTGCCTGAAGAGAAATTCGGCGTCGTCAGTCTGGATCCGCCCTGGCATTTCCGCACCCGCGCGCCGTCGCAGAACCCGCAATCCGTGCGCTCGCCGCAGCGGCATTATCCGACGATGGATCTCGATCACATCGAGGCGCTGCCGATCAAGCAACTGGCGCTGCCCGATGCGTTCGTGTTCCTCTGGATCACCGGGCCGCTGGCCGCACTCGGCGTGCACAACCGCCTGTTCCGCGCATGGGGCGTGCGCTCGTCATCGCTCGCGTTCGTGTGGGTGAAGACCCAGCGCAAGTTCGACATGGGAAAGCTCATGACGACGCCGCTCTTCGAGAACGACCTGCACATGGGCACCGGCTTCACGACGCGGCAGAACGCGGAACTCGTGCTCCTTGGCAGGATCGGCTCGCCCTCCCGCGCCCGCGCGGACATTCGCCAGATCATCTTCGCGCCGGTGCAGGAGCATAGCCGCAAGCCGGACGAGTATTTCCGCCGAGTGCGGCATTACGCCCACGGCCCCTACCTCGATATGTTCGCCGGCCGCGAGCGCGAAGGCTGGACGTCCTACGGCTGGTCGCACCGTGACGGCGAGCGCCCGGAGCATGCGAGGGCCACGGCATGACGAAAAAGGGAGGGGAACCGCGGCAGAGCTTGATCGAGAGGGGATTGCTCGATCCGGACACGCTGAAACTCACGGAAAAGGGGCACCGCGAAGCTGAAGCGCTCATGGCTCGGCTGTCCCGCGGCGTGTCGATCGATCCGGAGCGCCCCGCCCCGGTGAAGTGGAACACGCGGCGATGACGACGGTCTATCACGGGACTCCTCTCACGCCGCGCGCCGCGCTGCTCGACCTCGCGCCAGGCCGCGCGTTCTGCGTCTCATTCTATGCCCCGAGAGATGTGGAGGCGGTCGAGGCGTTAAGCCCGGCCGTTATGTTTCGACCATGGCGGCTTCTCATTCTGGATGGCGGCAAAGCGTGCTGGCCACGAATGGGACGAGGCCGATCGGCAGGAGTGGTGGCAGGCATACTATCGATGGCTGGAACCCCGCCTGTTTCAGCCCGGTCGCTGGGCAATCGCACCGGACAGTCCGGCGGCGCCGTCACAGATCAACGACGGACTTCTAAACGACAATCCCTTCGGTCGATCGAAGATGTCGCCTGTCTTCCACATGGACGGCCCGATCGAGCGCTTGGGGCGGCTCTGCGATCGGTTCGATCGTGTCTGTCTCGGATGGATCGGAGATCCGAAGCGCGAGCCGGTCGGATGCGACGCCTATCGCCGGAAGATGGACCGAATCGATCAGTTCCTCGGCAACACATGGCATCCGCTTCACATGCTACGCGGCATCGCAGTCGCCCACGACTATCCGTTCATATCGGCGGACAGCACTTCCCTCGCACAGAATGGATGGCGCTACGACACGGCCTTTGATTTCGAAGATCGATGGGCAGGCCGGCGCGCCTACGCGGATGCCCTTGAGTCCGGACGACTTCGCGGCAGCGTGCCGGCGAATCGTCCAACATCAGAGCGGGGATCAGGCCCATCGCAGCTTGGACGAGCTAGTGACGATGCAACTCGGCAGCTTGGGTTTTGGTGAGGGTATGAAAATCTTCCTCGATCACGTCCGCCCCTATCATCAGGGGACATCCGAATGAGCGGCGGCGATCGTCTCATCAATGCGACCGCGGAGGCTGCGCTTCTCGGCGGTCTGATGCTCGACAACGAGCGGATCGTAGGCGTTGCCGACCGGGTGAAGCCGGACGATTTCGGCGACAAGCTCAACGGCCGGATCTACTCCGTCATGTTGCGCTTCTCCGCGAAGGGAATGCGCGCCGACGCCGTGACGCTGCGCCCGCTGTTCGCGAACGACGGCGACGCGCGCTACGGCGAGTATCTGGACGATCTCGTCGCCGCGCCAGCCGTGAAGAGCGCGGTGGAGGCGCTGGCCGACCAGGTCGCCGACCTCGCGGGCCGGCGCACCGTGCGCGACCGTCTGCGCGATGCGATCGACAGCGTGCACGACGATCTCGACGTGCCGATCGATGTCATC
>ERZ500997.463-NODE-463-length-11552-cov-6.359485_pt1 | contig 11552 bp, 9 predicted proteins | sample MGYA00248826_ERZ500997 | MGnify/ENA primary metagenome ERZ500997 (study PRJEB25958, sample SAMN03398524) | human skin metagenome | study: EMG produced TPA metagenomics assembly of the Human Skin Microbiome Metagenome (human skin metagenome) data set.
AAATTTCGATGAAAATAATGAAAATGAAGACTCTGATAAAAATGAAATATTTTCACAAGAATTATCTTCGACCAAACAAAATGCATCGATTCCTGGATTAATTTCATCGGAAAAATATTTACTTCAAATGAAAAAAACGGATAATGTGAAAAAAGATGATGGTAAATATAAAAAGAAAACCACCAAGAAAAAGAATACAAAAGTAAATACCAATAATGAAGATAATGAAGATGAGGAGGAAAATGATAATAAAATATCGATTCGAGCATTAGAAATGCCCGAAGGCGTCGATCTTAATGACAATGATGAAGACGATGATGATTCATTCAAACAAGCATCAGATCCACATAAAGCTTTAGCCAAAGTAAATCTCGATGATGTTATTAATGATTTGAATAAAATGCGACAAAAAACTGCAATAGATTCGAAAATCTCCGAAACTAAAGAGAAGACTGGCAAGAAGAAAAAATCCGGTAAAAAGGTTGTCAAAACTTCTGTGGTTAATGATTTGATAACTGGGAAAAAAGTGGTTAAAGTAGCCAAATCGGAAAAAGCGGGCAAAAAGAATGACGATCCCATTATTAAATTGAAAGACAATAGTCCTGTCAAAATGAAGCCAAAAAAATCGAATAAAGTAAAGAAAATTGCGGATTCAAAAAATCGTGATGAATATGAAGAAACTTTGGACAAAATATAACCGAACAAATAGTGTAAATATTAATTTATGATCCAATATTTTTATTTATTATTAATTTTTTCCACAAAATATGAATCCAATTCATTGAGATCTGGATATAAGTTTGTAATCATTTGTTTGATTTTTTGTTGTTTGGGCATCATCGATTTGTCCGAAGTTCTTGACCGTACACATCTGTTCAATATGATATTGCTATTTGTTGTATAGAGGGATTTGAAAGTAAAAGAAAATCAATAAATAAAACATTTCAAAACTTAACGATCAAAAATCTCGTTTACCTGATTTTATTTGCTTTGTTTACATTTTGTTGTTGTTGATCGTCGATAGATTCTGGTATGAATTGTATCAATGGAAAATGTTTCGATGAACAATAAATAAATTTGATAAGATTGAATGATTTAGCTAGAAAATGACCCATTTCTTGCATTTGTATAATGGATAAATTTTGTCCAGCATACGGACCTCTATCACAACCACTTGCTGAACATTCAATTGTATAGGCTAAATTGATGCCATATTGACGATAAGCTACCAATCGTGCTGTTTGTTCACGATCTTTTTGCATTGCAAATGAACAATAATCCGGGTTAAATGCCGGTGATTGTTGATATTGTAGAACTAATGGAATCGTTAGAAATGGTGGCATGGCTAAATTCACCACATGCTCATCATCATCATTCATTTCATTTTTAATTGATTCAAGTTGATCAATTAATTTGCATGTTGTATTATCGGTGCAAACACACAAATGCTTTTGAAGATGTTTTTTAAAATAATTTTGTTGATCAGATTTTTTCCATGATAATAATGGAAAACAACTATAGGAAAATATATTGTGTCGTCGTGAATGGCCATGTATATCGAGAAATGCAACCGGATTTCGACCACCCGAATAAGTATGTAAACATTGTAGCAACATTTTTGAATGATAAATTGTTGGATGTAAAATTGGCGATGGATCCATCCAATGACGATTTAAATCTTCGGTTTGTAAATCGGTTCTAGTACTGTATGGGATAAGATAAAATCAAATAGAATTCTTTTAGATTAACAACGACAACATACCAGCCATTAATAACACCATCAGGATTGAGCATAGGAATTATTTTGAAAATATATTTATCTAATAACTCTTTCCTTTTTAGCCAGATCAGTTGATCATCACTATCATTGTCGGATGAATGTAGCAGAAAATCAATGAAACCTTTGAGCAACCAAGATGAATTTGATTCGGATGGATGAACACGGGCAGTAATCATAATATAATGTTTTTCATCAAATTTATCATTCGATGTTATTGTAATGACAGGCAAATCATTGCCTTTTAATGAGGAACATAATGTTTGTGAAATGAACAAAATTTGATCACCAGGATTTACAGATTTTTTTCGATTATGATTATCAACTAAATAAGACCAATAACAGATGTTAGTTTGAAGTTGACTATAACTAAATGGAATATTGAATGCAAAATAGCATTCATCATTTTCATACGGAAAAGTGAATGTAAATTCCAATGTATAAAATAATTTTGCTTTGAATAAATTTTTAAATTCCTTATTTTTAACATAATGATTTCTATAATAAGCAACTATATATTTATTGTTGGTCATCGGTTCATTATCATGAATTCTTTGCCAAGTTTTTCCACATTTTTCATATGCTCGACACGAATAGAATAATGGCTGTTGTCCATTGTTGAATAAAATACTTTTCTTTTCACAATTTATAATTTTGAATCGATATTTATGATTAGTTTGCATTTGTTTAACTTGAAAATAAAACCATTGAGTGTGTGATGTACAATTAATATCGGGATTCAAAATTAACAAATATTCCTGTTCATTATTTTCATTGGGGTTTGATTGTTGCATGAATAATGCTTTGCGAAGATTACCACATTCAAATCGTGATTCAAATTTTAAAAATTTTTCATCATCCATTGTTTTCGCCACCGGTTTTTCAATATCATGGACAATATTATATTCAGAATTGCTAAACAATGGAAACAAACGCTGGCCAACATGATCCAATAATTTAATATGATGGTAATTTTTTAAACGAATTGCATTCTTCAAAAATGGATATGTCATTGGATGAATTTGGACTGAATTTTGTTGATGACAATTGTTCAATTCTGGTGTGGGAATCACCTGTTTAGGTTGGACCGTTTTTATTGAATCATAAATTGCCGTGAAAGTTTTTTTCCAATCAAAATCATCAATTTTATCCGGTCTGATGAATGTCGAAATATTTATTGGTTGTTGTTTGAATATTGGTTTGGAACAATCCTGATCACATGAACAACTTAGTTTAAGTTCATTATCGTCATTTGAGCAATTGAATTTGATTTCGGGAAAAAAACCCAGATAAGATCTCGCAAGTGAACTATCAATTTCTTCGGATTTTTTCTTATTATTATCATTGCTAGTAGTATCTTCTAATTCACTTTCGGAAAATAAATCCGACTCTAAACATTCTTCATCACTACCAACGGGATAGATTTCTAAATCTGGTTGTTCTTCATCATCATCATAATCTCCTTGATCTTCGCTTATTTGCTCAACAATTGTTGTTGCTTTTGGCAAATGGAGATTATATTGAAATGTGAATGGGTTACGATTATCATCTAATGGTATCAATAAAGACGGTAATAAACGTTGTATAAACATACTGGACATAACAACTAAACGATTTGTATAATGTATTATACGATCATATTGTTTTCGATATAAATTCGATATTTTATATGCCTCAGATATTGTATTGATTTTCATCTGTCGATAATTATCGTCGCTGATGATGGGATCATTATGTTCGGTTCCATTTAATGAACAGACAAATGGTTGCATGAATTTTTGAAAAATTATTTCACCAATTTTCAATGATCGAAAATATTCATTTGTAATGGACGATTCCGTAAACGTAAGCAATAATGATAAAATTCCATAAATATCACGTAATATTGATAGATACAACTTTAGTTGACTATCTTTTTCAATCAATTTTTCACCAATTTCCAAACGATCAATATCGTCTTTGTTTAAATTTAATGTGGATTTTTGTTCACAAATTTCCCGATGATATTGATTGCAATGTTGCAATAATTCAATAACGGTAGGTAATAAAATCCATGATGAACAAAAACGATCCGAATCACATCGTACTGCGAAAAGAAAACCAAAAGTGAAAATAATTTAAGATTTTTGAAAATTTTGAAAATAAACGCTTACATTTTCGACAAACATTAAACAACATTAATATTGTTCGAGATCTAAGTGTTGATTTTTCAATGAATTTATTCAATGAACCAAATTTTCTCAATATCAAATTACCAAATCGGACTAGATTGATTTGTGACGATAATAAGGAAGAATCGGGATTATTTTCAAAATATTCCTGAGTGATCTGAATAATTTTATCAAAATCCGATTGATTTTCGCCGAATCCGGCTATAATATTCGGAAAAATTTCTGTTTTAAAATCCAACAATTCTAATAAAGTAATAACATTCGAATTATTTGACCAAATAAAGAATAATCAATCCATTTACCTAATCGATTCAAAATGATCAGATAGTCCAGAATAATCACGATGGATCTATTGTTGATGATTGTATCGACTAATTCCTGTTGATTGTTTTGTGAATTTTCCCGAATCAATTTATGATCAAGCAATTTCAGATAATAACACAAAATATTGCAAGTGATTATCGATGATTTTGGATGTAATGATCGTACTGATTGAACAAATGGCGGTTCTATGGACGAAAATATTTTTTAAAAAATCAAGTTGATAAACATCATATGATTAGGATAAAACTTACCATAGGAAAGTTTAATAATCAATGTATAATAATTTCGAAATAAACATTGCATCTGTGATAACAGGATATCATTTGATAAATTGTTATTGGAAAATGTATGTTGTTGTTGAGAAAAACATTTCAAATAATGTAAAATGATACATTCAAAATGTAATAATTGTAGAAAGAAAAATCGATTGCCTAATATTCGATTTATATAATTATTGTAAGATTGGCCACAAGTTGAATGTTTTCGACATCGTTTTTCTTCACCAGATGTCGATTTTAGAATTAAAAATTTTTTAATCTTGACTAGATCCAATTGAATTTGATTAGATTTGTTGAAAAATGAATCAAACAATTCACAACAATTGATTGTTGTTGTTGGATTTTTATTATTGTTGTTGTGCTGATTAAATTCTAATTGAATTTGTCTAATATTTTGAGACAATGATGATATGATCTGTTCAAATTCATCATTTCGTGATTCGAAATGAATTTCGGTTTGTTGTTGTTGTTCGGTTTCACATTCACCATTGCGGAATGTGGTTTTTTGTGATGCAACATTGTTGTTTATGGTGGAATCATCATCGATCAATGAATTGTTGAGAAAATCACAGCATTTTTTCAATAAATTATCATCATTATCAACTAAACAATGAAATAATTGTTTAACTTGTTCGATTGCAAATTCATCGTGTTCAAATCTATCATTAAAATCTGTATCCATTTTATTTGTTTTTTGAACGAATGGTGTTGATGATTATGTAATTTGCTTTTTCGAAAATCCTTCATCAAAACAACATAACAATCATGACATTCGATAGTTTGAAATGATAAATTATTTCACGGATTTAACAGTCTAATTAATTTGTTTGTTTTGAAAGAACATTAACCAAATTGCAATCTTTTAACGTGTTATTACCAATGGTGATGTGGAATAAAGATTTTTCTAATGGCAACCAATCAAACCAAAAACTGTTAAGTCATTTAACTTTACTTTTTTGTTTGTTCGACAAATCATTTTCCCAGACGCTTTAAAACCACGATGAAAAAAGTTCTATTTTTAAAAACAAGAAAAAAATTTTTTGCTTGATAGAATTTTTTCGTACAGAGAATTTTGTTTTCACCACAAAAATTTCAAATTATTTTTTAAACAAAAAAAATTCTTGGATTTCCATTTTGAACGAGAATTCAGTTAATCCTCATTTAGGAATTTTTCCCCTTCCCAGCCAAAAAAATTATCATCACCATCAAATCAAAAAACGTTTTGGTTTGTCAAAAGAATCCTAAAAATGAATTCTAACTTCGATACAAAAAAAAAAAACAGAATACCACGTACGTCATCAACAACAACAATGTTTTATTCATAAATTCTGTAATTTACCTGTTTCGCAATATTACACAATGATAATATTTTCAAAAAATCACATCAACAAATGAAAAAATGTATCATATTTTGATTTTGGAAAGAGGGAAAATCCATAGCATTGTATATGTGTATTGAATTGAACTGATAAAAAAAGCATCTAATCCGGAACATGGTAGATAAATAGAGAGGCTTATAAGCAACAACAAAAAAAGGCGAATGAGAGCAGATATCCTTGAAAGTGTTTACTTGTTTTATCAAGAAAAATCAATCAGAAAATTATGTTGATGATGGGAAGATCCGTTATCATCCTCATAACACGCACACACAACGAAGGCTGAATGAAGAAATGGAAAATATATTGATTTTCATCATGAAATATATTGAAGCAAACAAGATGTAATTGAAAACTATCCCAAAATCGAAGATAACCAACCAATATATGAAGAAAGAGAACATTACGACATTCGAATCCTTTCTAACATGAACAAGATTTCTTTTTTTGAAAAAATATATTTCTTTCTTTTCTGATGACATGACAACATTATTTATTTACTTTATTATTCCATTTCGACTGAGAACCAAAAAAGGTTTTTTTCCAGAAAAACATACCATTCGTGATGAAAATGTTCAAATTGTATCGTAACATTCTTATAAATGGATCAAAATTTCGAATTTTACCAACATCAAATTTGGGAATATCAATTAATTCTGACAGAATTCATCAAACATTCAATTCATCGTTTATGACGACCATTCGACGACAAACTTTTTGTGCTGAATCGCATCATCATCAATCAAAAAGTGAACAAACACTGTTGCATGAATTACCGAATGTTTCCACTATTGATAATGTGGCAGAATTTCCGGGTGCTAAATCAAAATTCGTAACCGATCTTCATTTTTTTGATCCGGATGATTTTGAAAACATTCCAGTTTATCGTGTTATGAATCGCAATGGTCAAGTATTGGATGAGAAACAAGATCCAAATCTTGATAAAGAACTCATGACCAAAATATATAAAGGAATGACCATTTTGAATTCAATGGATCGTGTCCTCTATGAATCACAACGACAAGGTCGAATATCATTCTATATGACCAATTATGGTGAAGAAGGAACACATTTTGGTTCGGCTGCTGCAATTTCAAATGATGATTTAGCTTTTGGCCAATATCGTGAAGCAGGTAGGATTTCAATATTCAAAAACATTCTATTCTCTCTGTTTTTCGGTAGGCGTATTGATTTGGAGAGGATTTGAAATCGATAAACTAATGGCACAATGTTATGGAAATAGTGAAGATTTACATAAAGGACGATCAATGCCTGTTCATTATGGAACAAAAGATCATTGTTTTGTATCGATATCATCACCATTATCAACACAGATGCCACAAGCAGTTGGTGCTGCATATGCATTCAAACGACAAAATCAACAACGAATTGTCATTTGTTACTTTGGTGAAGGTGCTGCATCTGAAGGTGATTTTCATGCTGCAATGAATTTTGCCGCTACATTATCAGCGCCGGTTATATTTTTTTGGTATGTTTTGTTTTATGATTCATTCATATCTAAATTTCATTTCCAAAACAAAAATTCAGCCGAAATAATGGTTATGCAATATCGACACCAACACACGAGCAATATCGTGGTGATGGTATTGTTTGTCGTGGACCTGCATACGGTATACCATCGATTCGTGTTGATGGTAATGATGTTTTAGCTGTTTATAATGCAACATTAGCAGCGAAAAAAATCTGCTTGGAACAATCACGACCAGTACTAATCGAAGCAATGACATATCGTATTGGTCATCATTCAACATCGGATGATTCAAGTGCTTATAGAAGTGTTGATGAAGTTAGAAGTTGGGATGAAAAAGATCACCCGATAACTCGATTTCGTAAATATCTTGAACAAAAACAATGGTGGGATGATGATTTGGAGAAAAGTTGGAAAAATGAATCCAAACGCCTGGTGATGACGGCATTTGTCAAGGCAGAAAAATTACCTAAACCAAATTATATGGAGATGTTTGAAGATGTTTATGATAAAATGCCCGAATCACTAATAGAACAAGCTCAAGAACTTAAACAACATCTTAAAATGTATGGTGGCAATTACCCTATTTCTAACTTCAAACAAGATTAATTCTATTATCATAATAATTGTAATGTAAATTCAATTTTTTCTGTTTAAAATAAATAAACAATAAGAATAACACACAAAAATAAAGAATAAAAAAAACAAAATTGGCAATTAAAGATAGATGGAGGAATTCTACGAAAATCTAAATCTAAATGTGCAGACAGACAATCATTCATTGATTGGTTGAATCGATTTCAGATAGGGCCGCAATACCTGGTAATAATTTACCTTCCAATAATTCAAGACTAGCACCACCACCAGTACTAACATGACTGACTTTATCTTCAGTTCCCCATTTTGCACAACAAGTTGCCGTATCACCACCACCAATAATGGTTGTTGCACCACGTTGTGTAGCTTCAACAACAGCATCCATAACGGCTTTAGTTCCTTTGGCAAAATTATCAAATTCAAATACACCAACCGGGCTAATTAGATAGAAAAAATTAATAATCAATCAAGTAATCATCAAGCAATTGAATATTTACCCATTCCAAACAATAGTTTTGGCTCTTGCTAATGGTAATTTGAATTGTTCAACGGAAACCTGGCCACAATCCAAACCCATCCATCCATCCGGGATGCCTTGTTCTAATGTAGCATAACCTACAGTGGCTGTTTCACAAAATTTATCGGCCAAGACAAAATCCAACGGGAAATGAAGCTGGACATTATTTTTTTTAGCTTTATCCACCAGTTTCTCCACAATTTCAGCTCCTTCTTTATCGAACAACGAACTGCCGATAGACATTCCTTTCAATCGTTTCAAAAAAGTGAATGCCATTCCACCAACAATAATCATTTCATTAACTTTGTCCAATAGATTTTCAATCAATTGAATTTTATCTTTAACTTTCGCACCACCTAAAATGGCCAAAAGTGGTCGTTCAGGTTCATAAAGAACTTTGGAAAAATAATCCAATTCTTTTTTCATTAAAAATCCACAAGCTCGTTGGGCGAGTGCAATTCCCACGATTGATGAATGAGCACGATGTGCGGTACCAAAAGCATCGTTAACATAAACATCACCCATACGTGTTAAAGATGCACGGAAATTTTCAATTTCTGCCGCCGATGCTTTAACTTTTTCTTGCGTCTCCGGATTGACTCCTTTTCCTTCTTCTTCAAGATGAAATCGAAGATTTTCCAATAGAATGACCGAACCCGGCGTAGGATTGGCACAGGAATTTTCAATTTCCTGACCAACACAATCATTCAAAAAGGTAACATTTTTATTCAACAAACGACTTATTTCTTCGGCAACTGGACGTAATGAATATTTTGTATTACGAAAACCATCCGGACGACCAAGATGGCTCATCAACACAACAGCTTTGGCTCCATTTTCCAAAGCATATTTGATTGTTGGAAGTGCTGCTACAATACGCTGATTGTTGGTTATTTTTGCATCTTTCATTGGAACATTAAAATCAACCCTACTCAATCAATTAGAATGACACATTTTTGTCCAACCATTAACAATCAATTACCTGGTTAGAACGCGTTTATCTTTCAAATTCAATTTATCGATGGACAATTTTTTAGCCAAAACATTTGGTACAGACATTTTTCTGAAATTCACTGGGAAAATCTTAATTCGGATCAAATAAATTGAAGGTCAACAATGACGAGTAATAATTATCAAAAGATATATTTACAATGATTTTGTTGGAATCGTATATTTGGACTAGTAAAATATTATGACTAACGGAATTTTTTAACAAGATTAGAGATCAATCAACAGAAAAATGGACCAGCCAGAGGATTTTCAATGTTAAATCAAAATAAATACAAATTCGAGAGTAAATCCAAAAATAATTCTTTTTTCAATTGATAAAACAAATTTCCGGAAAATTTTTTTCCATCACAGCAAAATTCGAAAAAATTTCCAGGAATTTTTCAAAACGATTCATCAAAAAAATCGCTAAATATATTTATGCAAATATTATTCATAGGCTGATCATTTTGTTTATGTTTTAACATGAAAAATATTAATTACAATAATATCTTTTGTCTAAATAAACAAAAAACTGAAAAAATCCAGTGTCATGTCTTTTACATCTAGGTCAAGCGAATATTGTCGAAAAATGAAAAACAACATTTCGAACCAGTTTTGTTATCGATTTTGTGGATTGAACAAAAAACAAGTTGTTGTTTTCATTTACCTCGTTCGCTTCAATTATAAATCAACTTGTTGATGTTTTTTTCACGAATTAGCCCGAGGTGTAATAAATAGTGAAAAGTGAAAAGAGAAAGAAAATATTATCTATTTTTCCAAGCGAAATCCTATAGAATTTTTCTTGTTTTTCTTTTTGAAAATAAAATGGGAAAATTCTATGAAAAACCAGGCGAAAAATTTCCCAATAATTTCCCAGCATAGATTACATTGGAAAAGTGGTTTTTCATTTAATCATTTTCAAACAAACTGAAAATGAAAATGTCATATGAATTTTTCAATTTCAATTTTCAAGATAAGGGATTATTATCAATCATTTGACATCATTTTTTATCCATTAATGATGCTGAATATTAATGGGATTAGATAAAATTTACGTCATTGAATCATGTGGATAATGTAAACATTTATTCAACTTTCCAATCAATAGATCAATTATCAATTAATAAATTCGTCATCAATTTATCTGGATGTGGTTTTCCAATATTGATAATCTTTTTCCCTTTCTTCTAATCAAATGGTAAAATAAATGATCAATTCAGCTCAATTTTTTCCAATGTTTATTTTGTACACAATGTTCAGTGCATCAAACAATTTCTTTTCCTTTTATCATTGTTTTGTTAGTGGTCAGAGCAAAATTACCTAATCAATAAGAATATAGCCAATTATGGATGGATACTTTTTTCGTTGGATCTCTCTTTTGATTGTAAACAAACTATCCTTATTGTTTGTTTGTTTTGTTATTGTTTATCCTTGATGAATGATGATGATCAGTTTTTTCCCTTTTTTGCCTAATTTGATTTCTCTTTATCATTTTCCTGCAAAACAAACATGTTAAATATCCACCCTCTCGTATGATTGATAAAAAAACAGTCCGACCATATACGTCATTATCGAATCAAATTGGTTTGCTGTTGATTTGACAGACAATTTCATTCAAATCATTTTGAACAGAGAAAAAAATTGCATCAGAAATAGTATGGCCTTTGATTTTTTCCTGTTTCTTGTTTTGTCGATTGTTGTGATGATTATAATGATGGTGAGGATTTAAAATCGTATGATTTTTTTTATTTACTTTCGATTGAAGGTTGTGATTTGAAAAAAGAATTACGATCAACCAAATGATCATTATTGAAAATTTTTTAGAGGTTAGGCTCACTATATTACTGTGACTCATAGTCAAGTGAGGTTAGGGTGACTATTGCTATGACTGTGATTCATAGTTCAGTGAGGTTAGGTTGATGACCATGACTATGACTGTGATTCATAATTCAGTGAGGTTAGGTTGACTATTGCTATGACTGTGACTCATAGTCAAGTGAGGTTAGGGTGACTATTGCTATGACTGTGATTCA
>ERZ500997.464-NODE-464-length-11516-cov-6.175988_pt1 | contig 11516 bp, 11 predicted proteins | sample MGYA00248826_ERZ500997 | MGnify/ENA primary metagenome ERZ500997 (study PRJEB25958, sample SAMN03398524) | human skin metagenome | study: EMG produced TPA metagenomics assembly of the Human Skin Microbiome Metagenome (human skin metagenome) data set.
ATTTATTTAATTCATTTTGTTTTCACTTTATCGTTCTCTCTCATATTTTTTTTTTCTTTTTCTTCTCTTAAGTACCTTAATAACATCAATCAAGAAAAAAATGGTTTGCCATCCAAGTCGATACTAAGAGAAAAAAAATGAATTAAATAAATTCTATTTGGGAGGACCTCGAATGTTCAAAAACAAAAATAAATCTAATACATAATACATATACGTGTGTGTGTTGTGTTGTGTTTGCTTTGGTTCTGACATTTACCATTATCATCATCATCGGATCATTATCATCATTATCTTTCAAATATGAAATGATTGCGTGCGCACGTGCAATTTTTTTTAAACATAAAAATTCAATTTTTAAACCAAAAAAAATAAAACATTAAATAGAAAACAATTTTTTTATTTTTTAAAAATAATTTTTCAAATAAATTTAAAGGGAAGGAAAAAAATCAGAATCTGCAATAAAATTTGAATATTAAAAAAAAATTCCAATTTTTTTTCTTCGATTCACATAATAAATAAAAGAAAATTGCAAAGAAATAATAGATTAGGAATGCATTTCCGGATTTGAATGTTGATATAATTGCGATTGTTGTTGTTGTTGTTGAGTGGATACTGTTACCGTAGCAGTTGTTATTGCCGGTGTAGAATTAATTAGTGGATATTGATTCATTTGTTGTTGCTGTTGTTGTTGATGATGCATATAATGATGATATTGTGGTGGATGGCTATACAACGAATAATGATTTTCCTGCATCGGTAACAGACTTATGGTAGGCGCAGGAGCAGCATTCGATGTTTGTAAATTCTGTTGAATTGGATTATCATTCATTGATGATGATGATGTTACAACTGCGATCGATGTTGTTGTTGTTGTTGATACAGAGTTTTCATTAATCATATTTGATGAATTTGTTGTTGGTAACGATGATGATGATGATGATGGTATTTTCAATTCATTCATCATATTTTCATATACTGGTTGCATAATAGATTGCTGATAATTTAAATTCGTTGACTCTAATGTAGATGATGGTTGTTTTTGAATTTGATTCGATTCCAAAGATTTATTATCGTTGGCAACTTTGTCATTTAAAACCTTTATATGAGAAAAAACTTTCGTCAATCATTTGAATATATTAATATCGATTAATTTTACATACCGATTCTAAGCCTCTATTTTGGAATTCTTTTTCATAATATTGCAATTTCAAATTCTGATCACCGAGTAATGATATTAGAGCTTCTTGTTCTTTTCTTATTGATTCCAATTCGGTACGTAATTTATCTAATTCAACTATATGTACATTATTATCTGACAATTCATTAGTTGTTGTTGGTGGACGATCCGCTTCAGATACATGACGTGATATATCACTGTCCGACACATTTACCTGTGTGGATAATGATTCGGATGAAATAGCCTGTTGTTGTTGTTGATGATTATAATAAGCATAATAATTTTGTTCCCAGCATTTATATTGATCAATTATTGATAATAATCGTCTATTTTCATTCATCAAATAATCAATCTGTTGATTATCTACAGGATTGCCATTTTCATTCGAGCCAGATTCAATATGTAAATTTGCCATTTGATGATGAACATTATCATTACTAGATTGATAATTATTATCATCATTATTATTGAATTGTGAATAATTTGTTTGACCGGAAAGATAACCCGATTCAGTGATGCCGATAGTGGCCTGATTGCTATAGCTATCATTATTTTGTTGATTATTAAATGCCTGATTACTACTGTTCGTTGCATTACTACCACTAATAGCAACATTCGATGCAAATGATGTTGATGAAATTTCGGCGCTACTAACGATTGGACTAGGATATTGTAAAGATGTTGATGATGTTACTGCAGCCATTGGATCATACATTGTTCTTTGTGCTTTGAGCAATGCTAATTGATCACGTAATTGTTGAATAATGGAATGTTGTTCATTCAATTGTTGTTTAAGAAATTCATTTTCTGCTTTTAATTCCAACGACTGTTTCTTTAACGATGTTAATTGTTCATCTTGTTGTCGAATTAATTCTTTATATTTAATCGATAATTTATGATCATCATTTGATAATGTTGATTCAGGATTTTGATTCGAATCATTTGTGTTTGGTTGTATAATATTTAATATAACAGGTTCTTGCTTCCGAAATAGATTACAAAATTCATAATCAAATAATACGTCTGATGCTTTTTGATAGGCTATCTGTGGTTTCTGAATGGCTTGACTGAATTTTTCATTTTTCGATATTAATGATAATTTATCAATAAATATTTCTCGTCCAATTCGATTAGTAATTAATTGACAAAGGTTATCCCTAAATTAAATTTACATTAAATTGTTTTTCTCCTATCAATAAAATAAGTTGCTCTGACTTACTTGGTGAAACTGGGCACAGAATTATCATTATAGCATAAACAAATACCCAATAGAAAGGCACATAAACCTTGAACAATAAGTTCAACATCATCGGATTCGATTAGGCCAACTTGTGATGTTAGATACGGCACATTGGTAGATATTGAAACAAAATTCGCAACAGCAACGGATGAATTGGCAAGCCAAGTGGATAATAACATCAAAAGGCTAACACGTCGCTGATAATGTCCACCTTGTTGTAATAAGCTTGAACAATATGCTAATAATGAAGTTGGTGGACTATTCTGATCGGTAGCTAATTGAACACGAAGCAGTTGTTCTTTTTGTGTTACATTATCCAATAGTGCATATGAAAGAGAAATGGCAACAAACCAATTTGATAAATGATCATAGCTAAAAAATCCACTGCATAATAATTGTCCAGCAGAAACATCAAAATTCGTTACTAAACAACAAAAAAAATTAATAAATTCTATCAGATCGATAAAAATTTCAACATACTTTCCGATGTAGTGGGCAATAATGTTTCAACAATCTGTGCCTGGCCAAGATCATTTTTATACAGAAAACATTGAAAACAATAAAGAACAGCACATCGTAATTCAAATGGTTGTTTCTCATTGATCATCGACATCAATAGAATAACAATCACCGGTTTAGGCGGTTCAATTGGTGCATTTACACGGCTGAAATAATCCTGATTCTGTTGATTGCCACGGATTACTTCAGCAACGCAATTGATTGTCTATCGTGCAGAAATTAAAATAAATTTTTTGATTTCAAATTATAAAATAAATGTAATATACCTCGGTAAGAATTTCGGCTGGAATACCATTGGACATAAGTATGGCGCATAATTTCTGCAATACTTCATTTTGATTCATTACTTTTTGACAGGAACTTGTAACTTGTTGAGGATTTTTAGGCGACACTAATGAACGAATCACTTTGAACATGAGCAATAGATTATTAATTTTTTGTGTATTCCAATTGGTGTCGAATGAAAAATCAAAAAATGGTAATAAACGATTAATGTAACTTCCTTCTTTGAAAAAATTTTGATTAGAAGTATTCGTTTTCAATAGATTCAACAAAATTGAAAGACAATCTTCGACAATTATGCCACCATCACTATAACCTTCAGATGTGATGATATCTAATATCCGATCGAATGCATTTTCAAATGCAACAATTTTCTGTATATTCGTGTTATTTTTAGTCAAATCAACCAATAATAATAGTGCATCATTACGTATTACTTCACGTGGATCGGATAAAAGATCCATCATACGTGATATACCCATAGGATGTGTAAGAATACAATCTTGACATTCACGAAGTTTATTTCTTAATAAACTATATAATAATTTGATTGTTGGCCAACGAATTTTAAAATCAAATTCACCTAATAAATCCAATACTAATTGAACATTTTCTTTTCGTTTGATAAATATTTCAGTAAATTGAGTGCTTAAATCTTGACTATTTGTAGGTGAATCAGATGAATGAATATTATCTTCTTCATTGCCAATTATATTGATTAATGTTTCCAATGAAAATGCAACGATATCAATATCATTTGAATCATTTTGTAGAACAAACAATAAAGCATCCATAGCTTTGGCTCCAACTTCTAAACGATAAGTTTTGGACAATGATTTCAGTGCACGACATGCATCACGACGATCTTCAAGAAGCGTAGATGTTTCAACACGTTCGACCAATCGTTCCACCTGAATTTGGATTCAATAGTCAATTAAAATTCAAATTAAAAAAAATATCATGATTATACCGTTTCAGCAACATTGGGCTGATCATCAAGAACAGAATTAGATGGTACGCCTACCACGGTTTTCCATCCACTTTTAATATATTCCATTATTATTGATCAAGATATTAATCACAACCACAAATTTACAGAAAGAAACAGAGTTATTATTTAACTTTTTCAAAAAAAAAAAATCAAATAATTTTCAATAAAAGTATTAGTTGGAAGAGAACAAAAAAGTTAATTTCAATCAAACTTAAAATACGGTTAATCCATTCGATCAATTATAACTTGAATCAGAAAGTTTTTAATTATGTAATTACGGTAAATATAAATGTGTGTATGACCAACACGTCAACAACACAAACATCAACTATTTTGATCCATTTTTCATGACTATTTCAACTAAATTTGTTATAGCCGGTCCAATTTATTCACGGGAGTTTTTTTTTGACAGAATTTATATTTTTTAAAAATTAAAAATTAAATTTTAAAATTTGATTGATTTCTCGAAAACTGATCTCAAGATTCGATAAAATGAATAAACCCAAAAATTCTATCGATGATGAGAACAAGGTTGGTCGAAATTTATTCTTTTTTTTGAAAACTAAACAGACTTTATAATAATAATGATAATTTTTTTTCAAAATTAACAAATTTTTTTCTTTGTCCAGCTTCTTGAACCATATCATTATATTATGCAATGTAGTGGCAAAAAAATTCGAACCAAACTTATTCAGGTATTTGAGAGTGAGTGTTATTTGAATGATATTCTTTTTTATCATCATCTTTTTTTTAGGCTTTTAATCATTGGTTACAGATTCCTGATGATAAATTAAAAATTATCAACAGTATTATCGAAATGCTTCACAATTCAAGTTTATTGTAAGTTTTTCTTTCAAATTGAACTCGATTATAATTATTATAACCTTTTTTTCAACAGGATTGATGATATTGAAGATAATGCAACATTACGACGTGGAATACCTGTAGCGCACAATATATTCGGTGTTGCATCAACAATTAATTCAGCCAATTATGTTTATTTTCTTAGTGCCGATAAATTGATTAAAGAATTTCCACAAGATAAAATGCCACAAGCTATTACTATTTTTACTGAACAATTACTTGAGTTACATCGTGGACAGGGAATGGACATTTATTGGCGTGATTCATTTACTTGTCCAACTGAAGAACAATATATTGCCATGATTGAACGAAAAACCGGTGCCTTATTTAGTCTTGGTGTTAAATTGATGCAATTATTTAGTGCCGATCAACGTGATTTTGGCTACTTGATTACATTATTAGGAAAATATTTTCAAATTCGTGATGATTATGCTAATCTTAAATCAGCCACTGTAAGTATTAAGAATTTCTTAAGTTGAGACTAAATTGAAAAACAATTATATTTTTAGTATGAAGAAAACAAAAGTTACTGTGAAGATTTGACTGAAGGAAAATTTTCATTTCCCATTATACACGGCATACTTTCCAATCCAAACGATAAAACATTAATCAGTGAGTATCCATTCATTATTGGTAAGGCATATTTCTTAACTATTTTGCATTTTATAGACATTCTACGAAAACGTACGACAAATGTTGAATTGAAAAAATTTGCTGTTGCAAAATTGGAGACTTTCGGTTCGTTTGAATATACAATGGCTACAATGAAAAATTTAAGTGAAAAAGCACGTGAAGAAGTTAATCGTTTAGGTAGTAATGAATATTTACATCAATTATTGGATTATCTGGAAACAATTTGAAAATAAATTTTCTTTATTTTTTTTACAATGATTTTTTTTAATTAAATATATTAAAATTCAATAAATTAAAATTATTTATCAATATATAGTTGATTTTTTGTTTCAGGTAGATTGTTTTCTAAATCTTTTCTGTCGCATACTTGATAGAAGATTATATGCTTCTTGTATGGCCATAAATTTTTCTTGTGCTATTCGTTCATCACCATCAATACGATTTTTATCCGGATGCCATTGACGTGCTAATTTTCTATACATAGCTGTAATATCATCCTGTGTTGATGTTTCATTTAGGCCAAGTATTCGTAAGGCATTTTTTTCACCTTGTGGATCAAGTGCTTCAACAATTTCATTCCATAATCCACTTATACCTTTAGTTAGAATAAAATCCCATAAATTTCGAACAACCATACGAAATTCTAACCATGCTGGACTATTGAAAAAATTACGAACAGCCACACGACATTTAATGATTTCATCATTTTTATCCGTAACCGTACAATTAAAATAAAACCATGATATCCATAATAGTAGATATGCAAACATAGCTAAAGCAACTAGCCATTTACTTGTCGATTTTTGAGGTGTACGACGCCATTGCAATGAATATCGTGTAAATGTTAACGTAGCAAATAATGAAGTGATAAATACTGGATTTAAATTGAACAAATATAGTGGTGCAGTTATGTAGGCAGCCATTAATGGAAATCGAATACTTCCACAATAATGGCCAACATTACCGACAGTATGTACGCCAATAGCAACAGCTGCTGGAACTAGAATTGAATTAAATAATCGAGATATTATATTATCGTTTGAACCGTCCACACTAAACCATTCATGTGGTATGGCACCCATAACCAAATAACCAAGTATATCAGCAACAACAATACTGGCAAAATATCTAACAATTCCAAACGATGGTTTTGATTTATGTCGCATTTTTTCAATTAATTTAGCTAGATAATCAGGATCACGATTAACTTCGGCAATATATTCCGGTAAACGCCATAATTCTCGTATAAGACCGATGCCAAAATAACCACCAAATGATGCACACAATGCAAATGCATGTCGATAACGACCAAGATAGAATTGATGTAGACCAAAAAAACCACCGAATAATAGAAATAAATATGCCAGCCATAAACGTTTACCTTTGTTCGATGCCATTTTATCACAGAATTTTCAATACTTTATAATGAATAATGATTAAATAAAAATCCGAATAAATTTATATTGATGACATCAACTTTAAATAAAAGCTTTGTTTTTGTTTTGTTTTGAATGTTCAAAATGAATGAGGAATATAGTCTGTGTTTATTTGGTTGCGATGCGACCCATTCATCCAATCAATCCACGGTCGACCGGTTCATGGACATTGATAATTGTAATGTGTTCGAATCGATTCCACCTGGCTGAATGATATTTAGATAGGTGTCGTCATCTATTATCATTATGGTCAAGTTTTATTTTAGAGAAAATTATCATGAATTTATTTTGTACAGAAATGAATTTATTTGAACAATTATAAAAAAAAAATTTCAATACATTCCCGATGATAATGATGCACGACGTGATGCAAGAACATGTGCTAATGTTTTAGCCGATGTTTGTCCACAATTATACACATGAGATGTTTCAGCCGAAAATGATTGCCGTCGTCGTTGATGAAATAACAATAACATTAGAATGATAATTAAAATGAATAATATTAATGATAAAGCAAGCATCGACCATGCAAATGTTCGTAGTTTTGTCATTGTACTAATACTATTGCTATCCGATTGTAGACTACGACCATTATTATTATTTTTATCAGATGGATGCCATTTTGAATTTGTTTTTGAACGATCAATGATTGATGCCGATGAAATCGATGATGAACTAATTGATGGTAAATAACGTATCCAAAAATGTGTTGCCGAATCATGATATGAATCAACAGGCGATAATTTTTCGTCTATCAAATAGGTAGTTGGCCTTTGTATCGTATATGGTGGCCAAAATGGTGTATCCAAACTTGGTATAAATGGGGCAAATCTACAAGGAAAATACCCGGTAATTAGCAGATGAATGTGTGAACGATAGAGCAAAATAGACGAAAATAAACAACAGGAACAAACAAAAAAACATTCAAATTGAACATACCCATGTTTGGCAAAATCAGTCCACAGAAGTAATAATCGTCGTTGAACTAATGCATCACGATTATCTTGTGGTTTACGTGTTGAAAATTTTAAATTGAATAAATAAAATAATTCATCTCCATGACAGACGGCAACGGATGTTGGATCAAATTCTTGATTATTATTCGATGGCCACCACATTAATCCTTTATCATTATAGCCGATTTGCTGACGATGATTATCCTGTAAAATTAGATTCAACATCGAATTACGTCCTCGATAACCGAATACATATTTATATGTGATATTTGTGAATGGTAATGAAAGGAAATGATTCATAACATTAAGATTTTGATTAGACGATGTTGCAGCAGCCGAATATAATCGCAATGTTTCATCAATACAAGATCCATATAAAGCATCGGTACTCATCTTTAAAGATTGAAACAATTGAAAAATTTCAATCATCCATCATTTCGGTTTATACTTACATTTACGAATCTCAAAGCCATTTCTGGATAATTTTTACTATTAAGAAAATTGAAATATTTGAACAAAATATTCTGTTGTATATCGTGTTCATAATTTTTGATTGTTGTTTTAAGCCTATAGGCATTATTTCCAATCATTTCATAGGCAGGATTTTTTCCACCGCCCAACAAAATGGTAGCACGTATAAATCGTGGCAAAAGTTTTTCCTCTAAATATGTTCGTAGATTTCCAACTTGATCACCAATCATCTGTTTGTTTAGTATGACTATGAAAATTTTTTCAAAAACAAAATTAACAAATCGTATCCAACATATAAGAATGAATACATACGTGAATAAAGAAATGACGTTTCATCTTTATTATATCCCATCATTAATGGGATACGTCGATAATGACCTTGACTTATTAATCGTCGTGGTTCATTCGGTACAAGACGTTCATGAGCGATGCCTACTTCTTCAACAACAGGTACGAATTGATGAGGATATTCGCCGAATATTTTTCCTTGTTGTTGTTCTTTGAGTAATACGGTCAATTTTACACGTCGTAAACATTCGATTAATTCGGCATTGCCACGTCGAATTGGACAGCCAATTTTACGACCCAATTCAATGGCAACATTAGCCGGATTATATTCCATTGACCAACTACAAAGTGGTGATCCACTTTGTGCAATTACACGATTAAATAGTCCAGTACTCAATGGAGAAATCAGATGCAATATAGCCGATGATGCACCAGCTCCTTGACCAAATAATGTAACCTGATTTGGATCACCACCGAATGATTCAATATGATCATGAATCCATCGTAATACTAATAATTGATCATAAAGGCCCCAATTACCAATACCATGTTCATCACCAGTGCTTAAAAATCCAAGTACACCAAGACGATAATTAAAAGTAACGACAATAACATCCCAATCCAGTAAATGTTCTGGACCATAAAGAGCTGCATCACCATTTTCAAATGATTCTCCTTGAATATAAACCATAACTGGAAAACGTCTACCAATGGAATTCTGTTGAATATTAGCCAACGGTACAAATACATTCAGATAGAGACAGTCTTCTTGACCATGTGGTAGACCATTGATATCTAATTGTGGACAACATGGTTTATAACCATTAGCTATAATTGTTTTTGGATACCATTTTGGATATGGTATAGGTTTCTAAATTTGTAATGAATTATGAAAAATTTTCAAATTTCACAAGCTAATTAAAATTTACCTTGAAACGTAGATTACTGATTGGAGGTAATGCATATGGAATGCCCATAAAACCGATGGCTCGATTATTAAGATATGTTCGAATTCGAATTCCAGATATCGAACCTAATTCGGTTTGTATTTCAATCATCGACGACGACGACGACGATGATGATGATGATTGACAATTGATCAATTGATCATTATTGGTCAAAAATATAATTAACATTAATAATAAAAATCTTGATAATAATAGAAGAAGAAATGAAGAATCAAAAAATGTAAACATTTTCATTTGAAAATTTTTGAAAATATCAATCATTTCACTGCTATTTCATGATAAATGTTGTTGGAACATTTTTTTTCGTTTGCGGGTTTTTTTTTGGCGAAAAAAAACTGTCACAAAATGGAGAAAATCAACGATTCGTACGAGAAAAAAAGAACGGAGTCGATATGAGAATCGAATGCTAAAACAATCGATGGACTTCCTGAATGAACAATCGATGTTTGTGGTTGGATTGTTTTGTTTTGTTTTTCTTTTGCTTTCTCTTCGTTATTTTTGCATCCAAAATTGGTCATAACAAAAAAAATTTTACGTTGAAAATTTTCATTTTTTGTTGTTGTTTAATAATGTATGTCAATATTTGATTATCAATCGATTTGTGATTTTTTTTCAGTCGAAAATTTTTGTTTGTTGTTGTTTTGGATTGATTCAATAATAATTTATTGCAGAGATTTTTCTCACTATATGACTCAGTTCTGTATGCAAAAACAAAAATGCAACAGGTAGAGAATTGAATACCTTGTTTTTTTTCCTGATGATAATGGCAAGAAGAAACAAAAAATAAACATACGGGAATTGAATTTATAATTATCCAAAATGACAATGGCTAACAGCAAAAAAAAGGAAGATATGAAGAAAAGGATGGACATGGTTGGTTTAATTCGAATTCATTGAAAAATATTTTGGCGTTTATGTGACTGTTGTTGTTGACCATAAACGATAACAAAACAATGACAAAAAAAACGACGCTTGTAAAATGAATGAAAAACGTGTATGAATGATGACCAACAAAAAAAAAATTATTATGATCAAAATGGCTAACCTTGTTCAATGAATTTTCAAAAATGAGAATGTCAAAACAGAAACGTTCGAATCGAATTTGCTAATGAAATATTGTAAATGACCATCATTATTATCTCAACAAAATTTATTTCAAATCAATCGGAATCATTTATTGATTTTTTAAGAAAAAAATCATCAAATTCATTTTTATTTTTTTCCAGATAAAATCGTGGTCAGTAAAACAAACAACGAAGAAAAACAAACAATTCTCATCATCAATGGTTAATCAATGGAAAGAAAAAATCGAAATTGGTTTGTTTTTTGTTGGTATCGACGATTGATTATTGTATGTCATTCTGATCATCATCATCATCGATAAAAATCGTGTGAATAAATGAATGAACGATCATTGATCATCATCATTATCCTTTTTTTTCATTCGAACAAATTATCAAATTGAATTCCATCATTTTCAATTGAGATGTTTCATCGGTTTTCTCCGATGTCTGTGTGTATGGTGAATCTGTCTGATGGGAACCAGATAGTTTTCAATCGATGATTACAATGACCAAACTTAATGAAGAATATCAACAGATTGAATTTAGGGTTAAAAAAATCGAATCATTTTCATTTTTTTGCATTTCCAACAGACCTATAAATATTTTGAAATAGAAAAATCAAAATCA
>ERZ500997.465-NODE-465-length-11506-cov-5.990219_pt1 | contig 11506 bp, 8 predicted proteins | sample MGYA00248826_ERZ500997 | MGnify/ENA primary metagenome ERZ500997 (study PRJEB25958, sample SAMN03398524) | human skin metagenome | study: EMG produced TPA metagenomics assembly of the Human Skin Microbiome Metagenome (human skin metagenome) data set.
AAACAGATTGCCGAAAAATATCAGATGCCATTATCAACCGTATTGTATTTTATTCGTAATCGTTCGAAATATGAACAAAGAAATGATCATCATCAAGATGACCAAGATAATATCGGTGTAAAACGTAAACGTTTGGACATTGATTCGATTTGTTCAAGTGATGATGATGATCATAAAAATCAACAACAACCAAGAATTCGAAAAATTTCAAACGATATGAAATCAAAGATAATCAAAGCATGGGAAGAACGTGATCAAGGTGGTAACGATAATGGTGGTGGTGGTGGTGTTGGTTGGTCAATGCGTAAAATTGCCGAACATTTTGGTGTTTCAACACGTAGTGTTAGCCGTTGTTTAGCTTATCAACGAAGAAGAAATGATCTAATAACCTCGAACAACGATAATAATTCTCCGGATCACCATAAAATTGATGATAATGAATTTGATCTCGACGACGACGACGATGATGATGATGATTTAATAGTAATTCAATCGAATTCGAACGTTGCAGATGAACAACCATCATTGGTTGATGATCATCAATCTTCGACGATGATTTCGAATTCGGAACGTTGCGATCATCAAAATGATGAAAATGAAACGATCCATAGACAATGGTCATCGATAAAACGATCAAAATCGACAATTGATCCATGTGATCAAAAATTGGATGATGAATTAATCAATTCCATCAATGAAATTTTTGATCATTTAAAAAAATTACGTAACATTTCGAAACGTTTAAAATCACCATTAAATCGTATGGTTTTAAAATTTAGTGAAACAATTTTACAACAAGCTAATAGCTATGTTTGTCAATCAAATGATGATTATGATGATACATTCGAATCCAAATAAAAAAAAACTGTTTTTTTCGTAAAAAAATTCCCTATAATATTCTGTATATAGCAACGATTCTGTGTGCATCGAGGGTGATAATGTTTTCAGAGGGAAATCTTGGTTGTGGAACAGAATCCCAATTCTGAGTTTGATACAGAATCAATGTTGTTGTTGTTGTTTGACTGTCGATTTTTGGGTTTTTTTTTGTTTGAAGAAAAGGAAAATGGGTCGAGCAAAAACAATACGTTTGGATGTTAAATTAAAATTATTACACGATTATCATCATAATGATGGTGATACGGTCGCTATCCTTGCCGAACGTTATTCAATGCATCCAAATACAGTAATGCGTATTATTCGAAATGAATCATTGTTGTTGGGGAAAAAATCTTTAGCCACCACCGACGAAGAAGAACATCATGGTAAAAATATCAACGATGAAACCAGCAATGTTGTTGATCAACAAACAACAACATTGGAACGATCAAAACAACGTAAACGAAGGAAATTTTCAAAATCAAATGATTCGAATCAGCGTAAGGAATCGATTAACGGTGAATCAACGAATCAACAGCAACAAAGTTTGTCAAAGAAAAATCCAAATGATTCCGAGAATTCAGAGATCGATGAAACTGAACGTATAATGGCAATGAAACGTTTTTTCGATTACATTGATCGTATTGAAGACATTGTTCTTCGATATGATTATGATTATAATCGTGCATTTCAATTTACACGCGATTTAAATCAATCAACATTACGATATCGTCATATGCTTTATGAAATGGAAAAGCGACAATTAATTCGAACGAATCGATGGAATAAATCCGATGATATCGACCATTCGAATCTTCAATCATCATCATCAAATCATAATGGACAACAAGGTCTTGATGATGACAACAGCAAAGATATTTCCAAAAAATTTCGGTATGTTTTTTCGAATGAAAATTTTTCCAAAATTTGTAAACAAAAATCATTATCATTGCAGTGATTTGATACGAAATGGAATTGCACGAGCAACGTGAAAAAAACATCTGAAATCAAAACTCATTCTTTCATCCAAATCAAGAATTTCTTTTCCTTTTTTAGTTTGATTTTTTTCGTTTTAAAAATTTTGATTTTAGAAAATTTTGATTTTAAAAATCCTGTGTCCTGTCATTTATGAATGTGTTTTTAATAAAATTTTTGAGCTGCGTCGCGCGAGATTGGCGCTCTTTTAATTTTTATTTTATTTGTTCGAAAATAAACAAGAATTCTGAATTTCGTTTTTGTTTTGCGATGGATTCTGATAACGGTAAGTTTATTTCGTATTTTGATTTATGATTTATGGTTGTTAAACGAAATGAAAAATGAAAAAAATCCAGGTGGACGAACACGACGTGCATTAAGCCGTCAAGCTGTAAAAAAACAAGAAGCATTAGAACGGCTTCGTTCGTTGAAAAATACTGGACAAAAAAATCGTCTTGTCAATGTGGAAGAATCATGTGTTTATGAAGAAGTTGATGAAGAATCATATGCAAAATTAGTTTCAAAACGACAACGTGAAGATTGGATTGTTGATGATGATGGTTCGGGTTATGCTGAACATGGTCGTGAAATTTTCGATGATGAATATGATTCGTTTGATGAAAATGATGGTGAATCTGGACAAAATAATAATGCAGATCGTTCGAAACAACGAAATAAATATCGCTTGAAAGGAAATCAATCAAAAGATCAAAAAGATGTTGATAAAAAAAGTGATATTCGAAATATGTTTAGTGCGATGAATAAATTGAAAACAACAAAACAACATTCAAAACTTTCACCAATGGCCATCAATTCAACATTGGCAGCAAAAAAATCGCTGAATGAAGTTCAAATTGATGATGATGAAATTGAAAATCTTGTCGATTCGATAACAACGAAATCAAAATCATCACCAATGGTAGGTGGAAATGGTAATTTTCAACCACTGAAATTACAACGTAAACAAACAACAAATATTGGTGGAACAACAACAACACCGAATATGAGTGCGAAAAAACGAAAAACAATCGATTCTTCATCATCATCATCATCGACAACAAAAAATGGTTCATCAAATTTACAACCACCATTTAAACGTCGTTCAAATGTACAAAAAGATTTTGATTTTGATCAAATCATTGATAAAGATGAAATTGATAGAAACAAACAACAGCAGAAAACAGTTAATGATAAAAAGATTTCAATCAAAGAAGAACCAATGGATGACTATTCCCTAAATGATTTGGATTTCACTTTACCCGATCATAATGATGATGATATTGACGATGATGACCACAATCAAATTTCAATGAAATTAAAAGTAGAAAAATTTCCCGAAGAAGAATGGATTGTTACCGAAAGTAATGTTGATCAAGAAACCGAAAACGATTCAAACTCAACAACAACTGTTTCAACAAAAATAACATCACAGCAAATCATGCCAAAAGATATTGAGTTCGAAATGGATTCGGATCAAAATAAATTATTGAAATTTTATTGGTTTGATGCATTTCATGATCAGAATTCACATTCAGATCGAATATTTTTATTTGGCAAAATTTATACCGATTCATCTTGTAAGCAACATATTAGCTGTTGTTTACAGATAAAAAATCTTGAACGTCGAATATTTCTTCTACCACGTGAATATTTTCGTGATGATCGTAGTCGTCGTGTTCGATTGGATGATGTACGTGAAGAATTTGAACAACAAATTGCACCATCATTAAAAATACGACAATTTCGTTCAAGAAAAGTTTATAAACGTTATGCATTCGAATTGTTGGACGTACCTGATGAAGCTGAATATTTAGAAGTTTTATATCCAGCCATTTATCCATCATTACCGATAAAATTTTTACAAGGAAATACTTATCGTCATGTTTTCGGTACACAATCGTCAATATTGGAAAATTTTATTTTGGATAAAAATCTTATGGGTCCAGGTTGGTTATTGATAAAAAATCCTGAAATTTCGGATCAACCAGTTAGTTGGTGTAAATTAGAATTGACCATATCGGAACCAAAAGATCAGATTTCAGTTCTGGAACAAACCACCAATGATAAACTTCGACAATCTTTGCCACCGATACCAAATTTCACATTGCTGAGTCTTTGTTTCAAAACATTTGTCCATGTGGAAACAAAAACAACCGAAATTGTAGCCATAAGTTGCCTGGTGAATCGTCATTTCAATTTTGAACAAAATCAACAACAACAAAAACAGAAAAAATTTGATCAACATTTTTGTATAATAACAAAATTAAGTGGTCGTAATGGTCGTGATTTGCCTGTTGATTTTAATCATAAAATGGCATTAAAAGATTATGGAAAAACCAAAGTGGAAATTATGATGAATGAACGACAATTATTAACATTTTTTATGGCAAAATTTCAACAAATTGATCCGGATATTATTATTGGTCATGATATTTATCATTTTGATTATGATGTTCTTCTACAAAGATTTGGTCATTATAAAATCCCATTGCAATGGTCAAAATTAGGACGTCTTAAATGTTCGGGTATACCGGCTACAAATAATCGTTCAACCATGAAAGATAAACATCTTTTACATGGACGGCTGATATGTGATATAAAATTAATGAGTCGTGAATTATTAACACGTGCTAAAAGTTATGATTTAACTGAATTATCCAGTCAATTATTACGTAAAGGACGTTTTGAAATTGAACAACAATGTTTACCAAATTATTATGATGATTCACAACGTCTTTTACGTTTAATTGAATTTCTTATGAAAGATAATGATCTTATATTATCAATTGCATATGAATTGAATTGTCTGCCACTTTGTAAACAAATTACAAATATTGCTGGAAATTTACTTTCGAGAACATTGTTAGGTGGTCGATCGGAACGTAATGAATATTTATTATTACATGCATTTAATCAACGTGGTTATTTAGTACCGGATAAAATTGATCGATCAATGAAATCAATAAACAAACAACAGCTACAACAACAACAAAATGATGTTGTTAAACAATCAGAAGAATCGGAAATAATGGTAGCAGCCGATAATAAAAAATCATCATCATCATCATCATACACGGGTGGTTTAGTGCTGGAACCAAAAATTGGCTTCTATGATCGTTTTATTCTGTTGATGGATTTCAATTCACTTTATCCATCAATCATACAAGAATATAATATTTGTTTTACAACAATACGATGTCAATCAACAAAAAATAATGATGGTAATTCGATTGATATCGAAATGCCCAATAAAAAAACCGATGATAATAATGAAGGTATATTACCTGTTGAAATTCGTAAATTAGTTGATTCAAGACGTGAAGTTAAACGACAATTATTTGATCCAACAATTTCAAATGATCAACGTTCACAATTAGATATTAAACAAAAAGCATTAAAAATTACAGCCAATTCAATGTATGGTTGTCTGGGTTATGAACGTTCAAGATTTTATGCTAAACATTTAGCTTCAATGGTTACACAAAAAGGTCGTGAAATTCTTTTGAATACAAAAGAATTGGTTGAAAAAATGGGTTTCGAAGTTATTTATGGTGATACGGATTCGATTATGATTTTAACACCATGTACCAAATATGAAGAAGTTCGTGATATTGGCCGTAAAATTCAGGCTGAAGTTAATCAATTATATCGTCGTCTTGAAATCGATATTGATGGTGTTTTTCGTTCAATGTTGTTGTTGAAAAAGAAAAAATATGCAGCATTGGCAGTGATTCCATCACGAGCGAATAATAATTCTGAATTACAATATGAACGTGAAATTAAAGGTTTGGATATTATTCGTCGTGATTGGTCATCATTGGCTAAAATGGCCGGTGAAACCGTTTTGGATTTCATTCTAAAACCAGATCAAAATTCACAATTAATTGTTGATCAAATTCATCAATATTTAAAACAATTGGCGGAAAAAATACGTAGTGGTCAATTGGATTTAGAATTGTTTGTCATTAATAAAGCATTGGCAAAACGTCCGGAAGAATATGGTGAACAAGGAAAAAATCTTACACATGTTATGATTGCTACACGTTATAATCAATTGAATTTAGGTAAGTATTTGAGTTTTGTTTCCAAAAAAATTTTCGATATTTTTTTTATTTGATGAAAAAATTTTTCTGAAAAAAAAAATAGGAAAAAAACTGGGCTCAGGTGATACAGTTCCGTTTATCATTTGTGTGGATGGTACGAAAAATTCCTCTACACAACGTGGTTATCATTTGGATGAAGTACGACAAAAACTTTTAAAACAACAAGAAAAAGAAAACGAAGATTCAACGTTTCATATTGATATTGATTATTATCTTAGTCAACAAATATTTCCAGTTGTATCACGTTTATGTGAACCATTGGATGGTACTGATACGGTTATATTGGCCGAATTTCTTGGTATTGATTGTCAACATCGACACGTTCAACGTAATGGTAATGATCAACAATCATTGGATCCAACATTATCGATTGCTTGTGGTGATGAAAAATATGATTGTTGTTATTCATTATTTCTTCGTTGTCCATTCGATAATTGTCGGGGAATTTTAGAAATTCGTGATCTATTTTGTTTATGGTCAAATCGAAAAATTCGTCGATTAAATTCGAAAGAAATTTCGGAAAATTTTAAACCCGATCAACTATTTGAATTAACATTGGATGGTTGTCGACAATGTCATCGAAAATTTGATCCAAGATTTATGGAATTTTATTTCGATCTAGAAATTCGTCGACAAATTGATTATCATGTGAATCAAAAATTTGGTCAACGATCGATGCAATGTGATGATCGTGGTTGTTCACATCGAACTCGTTATCTATCCGGTATGATTACACAAAAACATATTGTCTGTCCACGTTGTGGTAATGGAAATCTTCAACCGGAGGTTGGTAGAATAAAAAAAAATCAAAGCTTTTTTAAAAATTAATTTTTCAACAAAATTTTTCAGGTTTCTGAACATTTTCTCTATCAACAGCTAACATTTTTTCATCGTATATTTGATTTTGATTATACATTACAAAGATTTCATTTATTATCATTACCGGATGAATATCAATGGAATCGTAAGTAAAACTTAACAAGAATTTTTATTTTTCATTCATTTTTTCATTCATTTCTCATCAATCATAGTTCGTCGAAAATTACTTAAACAAAAATATGGTGATCTATTTAATCGTTTACAACGTACCGTACAATATTATCTGGATAAAAGTTCATATAATGAATTTGATTTAGGATTTTTATTTCGTAAATTTCGTTATAATAATAATAATGCAGCTGCTTCGAAAGTAAACTAATTCATCTTGGAAATCCATTTTATCGGATAAGATTATTCCTTTTCTAATCTCTCTAATATTTTTTTCCCCTCTGTAATCTTTTTTATTTTTCACTTTATTCAAGTAAATAAATAAAAAAATATTCATTTTTAAAATTTTTTCGATTAATCGATTATCGTCTGATTAATCGTTCATCACCTGTTGAGTGATCATTTTTTCAATATTTGACATCTTCGAATTTTTCAAGTTTTTCATTTGGAAATTGGATAAAATGTCTTCAAATCGTCCATCAATTTTTGTCGTTTGGTCAGAAGATTTACTTCATCGATCCATACGACGTGCATTGAAATTTATGATTAAAGTATGTTTTGTTTTGTTTTGTAGATTTCCATATTTCAAATTGAATTTTTCGTTTTTTTTCCTTCATCCAGTTTCTTTCATCGAATAATTCAAAATTTCGTAGTTTGGAACAAAATTTCGATGAATATTTTCTTGTATTTGATCTTTTATTACAATGGTCACATCTTTATCGTTATCAAACATCGTTTACCGAATATTATTTTTCATTAAAACGATCACCATTTTATAATCGTTCAGATTTATTTAAATCTCTTTTACAACTTTGCCTAGTTCCATATGCAATGGAAAAATTGGATAATTATTATGAAAAAATTCATGAACATTATTTAATAACCAATCAATTAAATGATGATGATCAAAACAAATTTATTCATCAATATTATCCATTTGTTCGAAAATCCGTACAATTATTACGTCTATTGGTTTGGTTATCATATGCAACTGGTGGTGATCATTCACATTGTCCTTGGTTTATACTTTTTTGGCCAACTAATCGAATGACACTTGTCAATTCAAAATTCAATGATGATGAAATTCCTGTAACGAATTTTCTCTCGAAATTATCCTACATAATGAGCAATATTTTTAGCATAACATTTCGTTCAAGTGCTTTTATCATACAATTTCTTGATTATTGGAATACTCGAACTGATTTAAGACAAATGTTTAATGTACAACAACAACAAACACCACCGGATTTACTGCCACCAATTTCCGGTGATAATCATCAAAATAATTTCAAATTATCATCGGTAAGATATATCAATCAATCACTATTTTGACCTCTCTTGTTAATCTTATTATTATTATTATTTATATAGAATTTATGTCCAATTTGTGGCCAAAAACGTCAAAATGAAACTGCATTAACATCAAGTGGTTATATATTCTGTTATAATTGTATTCATTCATATCTGATGAAAAATCATCGTTGTCCAATTACGGGATTTCCATCCGATCTTGAACAATTGGTGCGAATATTTTCATAATTTTTTGGTTAACAACGTATAAATTTGGCATTCATTAATATTAATCATCTGTGTATGCGTGTTGAACTGAGCCGCTCGGTTTTTTTTTCTCCGAAAAAGAAAAATTCAATGAATTTCGGTTCGCGTTTTGGAGGACACATCTCTTATCCACATTTGTTTTCTTTTTGGCAAAACACAAAAAATCTTCTTATCATTATTGTTGCTTCTTTGTTATTCATTCATTTAAATACGATTGTGATATATAAAAAAATTGTTTGATAAAATAGCTTTGTTTTTTTTGGAAACGAAAAATAAAAGAATTCAGAATCAAAAAAAAAATCATAAAAAATGTCAACAATATCCACGAATCAAATGATGACAACAACAACAACAACCACAACATTCGAATTAAATCCAACCATACAATGCAATGGTTTGTTTTTGTTTTGTTTGTTTCTGGATGTTTTGATTCAAGAATTTTGTTTGATTGATTGATTTTTTCATTTTTCTTTCTTTGTTTTTCAGATTTAAAAGCTTTTGAACGACGACTTATGGAAACGATATTACAACAAAAACCACGTGAACGTTTATGGCGTATTGTTTTAGCAATTAGCCTAACATCCACTGCAATTAGTTCATATTTTTGGCTACAAGATTCAATGAATCCAACAACAAATAATAATTATTATAATAATAATAATCATCAACATTTTCAATCAAAAAATTCAGTAATAACAACAGATATGAAAACAACAGATGAAACCATTCACGAAATTGTTGATAATAATTTCGAAGAATTAACATTTTTTCAATCATTAGTTAAACATTATTTTTTTACTATTAATTGTATTATTCTAATCACCTTGTTTATTCTTGGCATTCATCAACGTGTTATACAGACAAATATGTAAGTGATTTGAACATATTTTTTTACATTTTGTAACTTTGAAATTGGTTATAACGATTTTTCTTTCAAAAAAATAGTATCGTAAATCGAATACGTGAAGTACTTTATGATTTTGCCTTATCATGTGATGATCAAGGAAAATTAATTGTTAAACAAAAATATTCTCGACCATTATCAACAACATCGTTAATGTTTGCATCGAATAATAGTTTTTCACATTCATCCACTTATCATCAACATCATCATTTACATAATAATTCAAGCCCGGTAACACAAGTAATGCCGAATTCAATGCCAAATATTCAACGTAGATCATAGGACCTTTGTTTGCAAACAATCTCGAGTGTTGTCAATCTCGATATTTATATCATTATGTGTGTGTGTGTTTCAATGAAACAAACAATTCTAACGATATTAACTAAGAAAAAAAAAATGGATCCTCAATCAATCTTTCCGACTCTCACAAATCAATCTCGAATCTCTGACACAAACCATACCTCATTATTATTATTTTTTGGTTCAATTTTGAATCGACTCCTGGAAAAAAATAATCGATCACAGATAATCTCTCAACAATATTTTACCCAATGTATATTCCTACGGAAAACAAAATTTATATAAAAATTAATCTTTTTCAATTTTTAATTAAAATTAGACAAATAAATTGTAATATGAAAATGTTTTTTGGTTTATACATTGCTAGTTGTACATTGTTGATTCACGAATGAAAAATGCACGAGGTTTTGTTCTTTTTTTCAATGCAGATCTCTTTGATAAATAATATTGATTTGGTTTAATTTTGAGAGAAACAAAAAATGGATTCAACATTCGAAGTTTTGATTAAAGGTTAGTTTAAATTATCATTTTTTCCACTGTGATGATAATATGATTAATCCGATATATATATAGCTATCATGGCAAATGATGATCTAAAAAAGCGGGAAAAATTTATTCGTCATAATTCAAAAAAAATTGTTCCATTAGTTCAATGGCTTTGTAAAACAATTTATTCATTAGAAACAAATGATGATCATTCGAATTTGGAAAGGAAAAAATCTCGTAATGAAAAAGATGAATCAACAACAAATTCATCAAATGATTTAGTTGGATTTTCATTAGATTGTGTACTGATCATAAGTTCAGCTGCAGCTTCTACAACCGACAGCGAAAAACAAATTTCCGAACAAATATCTCAAGCTGTTATGAATGAAAAAGATTTTCTTCATTACCTTAATAATCATATTATCAATGAACAAACTATGGATTTTGATCGACATTTAGGCATTTTGGTTAATTTTACTCGTCACATTCAATTCGTCGAATCATTGGTCGAAAATGTTCTTGATCCATTTCCATTGGATAAATTTATTACCGGATTTCAAACAAAATTTCAATCAAATCATTGTCAAAAATCATTAATGACCGCATATCTAAATAATCTTTGTCAATGTGAAAAAATTCGTAATCGATTGATTGATGGACGATATTTACATTCATTTATGGCCATATATGATCATTATCAACAATCAACAGATTTGAATCATATTCAATTACGATTATCAATTATTGAATTAATACGTAATTGTTGTTTAGATTATCATTGTCATGAACGATTAATTTCAAAACAAGATCCTGATTTACTTGTACGTTTAGTTATGCCATTAGCTGGTGGTGAAGAACTTTCGAATGATGAAATGGAATCATTACCATTAGATTTACAATATTTACCTGATGATAAAAAACGTGAATCGAATCCGGATATACGTCGACTGTTAATCGAAACTATACATCAATTTTGTTCAACAAAATATGGTCGTGAAATAATACGTTTTACAAATATTTATTATCATTTACGTGAATATCATCGTTGGGAAAAACAAGAAGATAATATTGAAACATTAATGCGTTTGATTGATGTAATTATTAAAAAAGAAGAAGAAATAAATGTTGATAATCTTCGTGAGCTGGAAATTCCACAGGATTTATTGGAAAAATTCGAACGTTTAGATCATGATGATGATGGCAAGGAATGATTACTGATTTACTGTATTCGAAGATAATTAAATAAAAGCCTGTTTGTTGTTTTTTATAAAGATTTTAATTCAATTTTTATTTATTTATTCAAATAGGCATTTGTATC
>ERZ500997.466-NODE-466-length-11477-cov-5.180791_pt1 | contig 11477 bp, 13 predicted proteins | sample MGYA00248826_ERZ500997 | MGnify/ENA primary metagenome ERZ500997 (study PRJEB25958, sample SAMN03398524) | human skin metagenome | study: EMG produced TPA metagenomics assembly of the Human Skin Microbiome Metagenome (human skin metagenome) data set.
TTAATATCTTCATTATTATCATCTAATTCTTTACGTTTTGTCATTAACATATCTAAACGTTCACTTGAACGTTTATTCATATTGGCATTTTTTTGTCGTTCAGCATCATATTGTCGTTGTGTATTATCCAGATTAATACTTAATGTAAGGGCAACATCAACCAATGCTGTCATTAGTTTCATTGAACCTAATGTTGCTGTATGACGAAATGCACGAACTTGTGAATCGGATAATCCGATCAACAGTGAAATTAGATTTTCCATTAAAAATTGATCATAAATTATCGAATATTGACATTGTCGGATTAATGTATGAATAAATTCACAAAAATTTGAACGAAATTTTTTCCATTGTGGTCCATTCATAATCAGCGGATAATCACCCGATTCTTCATCAAATTCATCAACCAAAGCACGAATTATTTGTGCATTATCATATACTTGACGCATTTGTGTTGTAATTTTACCTTTACAACCAGATGATCGAATAAAAAATTGCATCAAATGTATGATACCATTTTCACGATCTTGTCGATAGATTTCAATCCATTCATCAACAACTGATTGAAGAACTGAACGTCCTTGTCGTACTGTTTCATAAAGACTATCAGTTTCTTCTAATGTTGGTCGATTTTGATTTAATTGATCTAAATCTTGACGATTAATTGATTGACGACCACCACCACCACCACCACTTGATGGCCTACCTCTTGGTCGTCCACGAGGTCTACCACGTGGTTTACGTGTATTACGATAATCTTCATCATATGTATCATTAGAATCATCATTGATATTTGATGCATCCGGTACATAATCGGTAAGATTTTCCGAATAACTTACATCCGAATGATAGCTTGATGTATCCATTGGTTCACCAGTACCATCACGGCTACGTTCAACATCATTATAAACTCTTGTCCTCGGTCGTCCACGAGGCATGATTGTTTTTTTTTACGAATGAAAATTCGAACAAAAAACAAAAACTGATAAATGAAAACACAATTCAAGATTTTTTTTCAAAAAAAACAAAAACTTTTTTTTTTGAATCGAATTGACAATTGTGGAGGGAAAAAAAAACATCAAACAACAATGAAAAGACTCAAAATGTGTCCTGTTCATAAAGGATGTAATCGAAAAATTATTATTTTTCCTTTTTTTCTTATCAATTTTTTTTCTTCTTCTTCTTTTTCCATCCATTCCATTACATAATTCTTTTTCTTTTTGCAAAAAGAAATCCATCCATTGATGAAGAAGAGGATGATGATATCCAGAATAATGATGATGACCTTCAACTGAAATATAGCAAACACCCAGAAGAGCAGAAGCAGCCATGTAAACCTTGCCAACAATAATCATTTGGAAAGCACTGGACTTTGCAATATATTGAATAGAATGGGTGGCCGCCGCCGCCGTTTTTCGATGGAATCACTCACCCGCTTCTCATTATTATTGACTGCCGGTTTTCTGCATCTGCAAAACCCTTAATTTTCAATTGATTCTCAAACATAGATTCAAAATCAAAAAAGTTTTGAAAAGCAAAATCATTGATAACCACTGTATTCAATTTCTCGAATGGCTTCGAATATGGGAGTATCGAGCTCAGGTGGCGCTACTGTGTGTACTTCATTGGAGTAAAATATATATTTTTTTTTCTTTCTGAAGAGATGTCGCCGACACTGGTGGTCGTTGTTGTATGAATGTGGTTGGGCTTTCTTTTTTTCTTTTTTTCTTTTTTCTCCTGATTATCATCATTATCATTCATCATCAAAATAGTCCTCTACCTTTACTCCCACTCTCTCTCTCTTTTACTGTCTGTGTGTGTGTATGTGGACAATATTATTGTCAAACAAACAACAAGCCAGATTCATTTTTTCATTTATTTTGTGAAGAAAAAATTCACGTCAACAACTTGTCAATTTTTGATTTCGAAAAAAAATATTGATTTTAAAAATTAAAGATTATCTTCAATCCCACCACATCAAGTTTTGATCATTTGTTTGTTTTTGTTGGTAGTTTACTGAGAAAGCAATTTGTTTTTTAAAGAAAAATAACCAAATTTGTTTTGAATATGGATGAAGAATATGATGCTATCGTATTGGGTACCGGTTTAAAGGTTTGTTTGTTTTGGCTTCTTTTTTGTTTCTGATGAAATCTTATTCAATTCGATTCTATTTTAACACTAGGAATGTATCCTATCCGGTATGTTATCGGTATCGGGTAAAAAAGTTTTACATATTGATCGTAATAAATATTATGGTGGTGAAAGTGCATCAATAACACCATTAGAAGATTTATTTACTAGATTTAATTTTGATCCAACACAAATGGCTATTGAAGAATATGGTCGTTCAAGAGATTGGAATGTTGATCTTATTCCAAAATTTTTAATGGCTAATGGTAAAATCTTAAAGATTAAATGTTTTGTCTCAAATTTTCATATGGTGTTTTTTTCTCATTTACACAACAGGACAATTAGTTAAACTTTTACTTCATACTGGTGTAACTCGTTACCTTGAATTTAAATCAATCGAAGGTAGTTATGTTTATAAAGGTGGAAAAATTTATAAAGTACCAGCTGATGAAAGAGAAGCATTATCATCAAGTAAGAAGTCATCATCTTCGAAAATGTTATTTGAATTTTTTTTTTAATTGGATAATCCTCTCTCGCTAAAATATAGGTTTGATGGGTATGTTCGAAAAACGTCGTTTTCGTAGCTTTTTGATATTCGTCCAAAATTTCAATATTAATGAACCGAAAACATATTGTAATATTGATCCAAATAAAACAACCGGAGCTGAATTGTATCAATATTATAAATTGGAAAAAGATACGGCCGATTTTACTGGTCATGCATTGGCATTGTATCGTGATGATGAGTATGTTTATAAAAATTTTAACCTTTTTTTTACTTAATATTTATTTTCGATTTAAAACAAAAAAAAACAGTTATCTACAAGAACCTTGTCTGGATTTAATCAATCGTGTTCGATTGTATAGCGATTCATTATCGATGTATGGAAAAAGTCCATATCTTTATCCAATGTATGGTTTAGGTGAATTACCACAAGGATTTGCAAGACTTAGTGCTATCTATGGTGGTACTTATATGTTGGATAAACCGGTTGATGAATTGGTATTTGAAAATGGACGTGTTGTTGGTGTTCGATCCGGTACCGAAACAGTAAAATGTAAACAAGTTTATTGTGATCCATCATATGTTCTTGATCGTGTGGAAAAAGTTGGACAAGTTATTCGTTGTATATGTTTGATGAATCATCCGATTCCAAATACAAATAATGCACTTTCATGTCAGATTATCATTCCACAAAAACAAGTTGGCCGTAAATCAGGTAAATCATATATCCGGAAATCTTGTGATATGAATAAAAATTACTAATTATTTATCGTTTGTCACATATGATAGATATTTACATTTCCATGGTATCATATACACATCAAGTGGCATCTAAAAATTGGTTTATTGCTTTAGTCAGTACCACTGTTGAAACTGATAATCCAGAAGCAGAAATTCTACCCGGCTTAACATTATTGGGACCAATCAAACAAAAGTAAATTTATAAATGATAATTTTTTACCGAAAAAAAATATTAACTGAATATTTGTCTTTTCTCATTAAAATAGATTTGTAACTGTAAGCGATCTTTATAAACCAAAAGATGATGGTAAAGATAATCAAGTTTTTATTTCAACATCATTCGATGCTACATCACATTTTGAGACAACTTGTTCAGATGTATTGGATATATTTCGTCGTGGTACCGGTGAAGATTTTGATTTTAGTAAAGTTAAACGTGATTTAAATGATGATTTGTAAAAGCTATTAAGGAAAAAACTGGATAGGGAAACTATTGCAAAAAATTAAATCATTGGATCGAAAACACATTCTTTACACAGAAAAAAAAACAAAACGATAGGGAAAAAATGACAGAACAAACAAACAAATTTAAACAGTTTAAAAATTGAATAAATTTTTTTCTGAATTTTTTGCTTTTTGTGGTTTTTTCAATGAGATTATTCCGGGAAAATGAATTGAATTTTGAAAAATTTGAAAATTTAAAATCAAATTACACGTTGTCTGTGTAGGGCAAGTTATTGACATTGGGTGATATTTTTTTTTCTTCAATAAAATCCATTCGAATCGCGATTAAAAAACCTCGGTGTTAACATTTGTTTTTTGCCGACCATGGATTCCGTCAATCCAAATCGAAAAATTAAAATTACAGAAGTAAGTATTGATGAATTAGTATAAGTGATTTGCGTTAATGATTCTCTCCTTGGTTGAATAATGAAAAAAAAGCTACCAATTTATACATCTTGTTGTAAAAATAAACAAGCATCAACAACAAGACAAGAATCAGCCAATATTATCGAACCATATATAAGTGATTTAAGAAAAGAAATTGAATCTTTTGTTGGTCCACAATTTGGTGATTCATTTAAACGTTTTGGTGAAATTTTGGCCACTTCAAAAGCACATACTTATGGTATGTTTTGAAAACTTTTCTTATACTGTAATGGGTACAATTGTAATTTGCTTGTTATTCAGATTTAATCGAAACAGTTCGTGATGATCGAAATGCAGCCGCACGTGCTACATTCATAACATCGGCTGCATTTGTTGGTTATCTTTTAGGACGTCGTGGTTTTATTCGTCGAACATTAATGGCAACAATTGCAGCCGGTACAGCAGCCGCAATTTGTGAACCTAAAATGGCTCGTGATTATGTTGAAGTTAGTTTTGAATTAACTAAACGTAAAATTTCCGAAACATACAATGATTATGGAGGTATGCAAGATGAACAACAATTAACAATTTGTTCACCACTTGTTTTAACACAAAGCATTTATGATTGATTAATTTTTTATTTTTTTTAATTTTCAACCAAAAATATCAATAAAGGTCCTGATTTGATGAAAAATATTCATCTGCCCGATTTCGGTTCTTTGTTCAATGGAAATAAATCATCATCATCAGCCACCACTACTGCTGCTGCTAATGATAAGCAACAATAATTCTTATTGAAAATGAAAATAAAATAATTGTGTATAGAGAATCGTTGATTGCAAAAATAATTTTATTTCATTTTTTTTCAAACTAAAATTTCAAACATTTCATTTTTTGGACAGATAATACTAGAATTTTTGGAGAAAATATTCAGTTCATCTTTTTGTCATCAATAATCATGAGAAAAACATTCAACGGGGGGAAAAAAACTGAAAATTTATGATGGTTGCTGGTGGTTTTCATAGGTTAATATTTTAGGGTGAAGTGAAAGAATTGAAGGAGGCACACAATAATTAAAATCAATTAATGGGTATTTTCAGAATATTGTTTTTTGTTTTTTGTTTTTTGATCGATTAAACTATTTTCCTTTATGGATGATGATAATGATCAGTATTATGGATGTGAACAACAGAATTGAAAAAAACCAAACAACATGGCTAAATTATTGACTAATGTAGTTGATTTATATATTGACCACTATTAGAAAATTAAATTCTGTGCTGTATGATGATGATGATGATTAAGTGATGATTAATTTTGTTAAATTTTTAACTTTTGATTCTGATAATACTATTATTGATCAACAAACACACACACACACACACAAACATAAATATCATTCGATATTGATTCAACAATTTTTTTGGAATTGATTTGACCATTTGTTGTATTTGATTTTGTTTCACGATGAAATTGAAAACGAAATTAATCGTTTTTTGTTTGTTTCTTTCTTGCTTTCTATAATAAAGAAAAGTATTTTTTCTTCAAATATAGCCGATGATATAATTCAAACATCCATAACCACGATTCATCGATAAAATACAATCGACGAAACATTTCAAGTTTGAATTCTTAAAAATCTTCTTCAAAAGGAAATCAAACAAACGTATGAAGACAATAAAAATATGAAAGACAGATTCGAATGAATTTCATTCATCATCAATATCAGTGAATAATGAACGTATATCCAACAAAACCGATGTTTCAAGTATTAATCGTCGTAAACTTGGTGCATCAATAATATCATTATCTGGAATTGGTGGATGTGATTTAGGAATGTATGTTCGTCGAACCTATATGTGTGTTTGTTTGTGTGTGATAAAAAGAAATGTATGAAAATTATGTCATTATTAATATTTCATGATTTACCCGAAAAAGTCGATGCATACGAAGAACAACACAACAAAATATGAATCGTAATATTTGTAGCCGAAGAAAATCATCACTATAGAATTGAATATAAGCCATATCAGTTAATCGTGAACGTACTAATAATCTTCCAGCTTCAGCAAAAAATCTATCAATAATTTGTTGTGTTTTCTCCCATAATATTATCGGTAAGGTAATTATGTTCGAAATGAAACAAATGGCAGTTATTGGACAATGAAGAAACAATGTAAACAATGAACCTTTACATTGTTGATCATGAAATGGTGCCGGATATTCTTCCGGCGACATCAATATCACTAATGGTTGACCAAAATATCTTGGTATATGTTGAAATGCTGAACTATTATCGCTATCAACAATTATGAATAATGGCCGTCTACCGAATGGATATAAATCACCCGGATATAGACAATGTATCTCTTTTACCATTGAACTACTGGTTCGTTGTTTCGAAATATTCGGATCCATATTATCTCGTAATTTAGTATTAGTAATAACACCACCAAAATCATAACCAACTACATCAGTGGAAAAAAATCATATTTAAAAAATCAAAAATAACATTATAACAAAACTTACTATCTTCAGGTTGTTTAGAATTAATAAAACATCCGTCGGCTGAAAGATAAATTAACAATACACCATTGGCAGGTAATTCTTTAAAACCGGAAGATAAAAATAATAAAAATTGACTAAATGTTGGCTTAAATAATAGATATTTATGTGGATTTTCACGTCGAAATTGTCTATAATCCATTCCATTTTCATTTGGTATTCGTCCAGGTGCTGGTGATTGATCATTGAGCATTTGATTGACATCTTCTTGTGGTTCACGTTCTAATGCTTGTAACATACGAAACATGTCCAATGTTAATTCACTAAATTTAACCTTGAATTGAAAGGGACCAAAAAAAAAATTAATAATATGTTTATGATGATTATCGATAATAATAATGAATAATACCTGATCTGAACAATTACCAACGATTAATATTTCTTGTAAAACTAAATGACTGGGCATAACTTTTTCCATGGGCGGTACATTCAATGGAGTCATTCGATGTGAAAGTATTAATGGCATTTTATTCATACTGATTACTGCAAGTACATTATCAGCTTCGATAAACGAACGTATTTCATCCAAAACTAATTTCCATTCAAGTTGATCTTCTGGATCATATGTAATGGTATAATCATCAATCTGTTTTTCTAGTTCCTGATTTTGTGTTCGAATGAAAAAAATGAATGAATTTTTTTTTGAACAAAAAGCAAAACAAAAACTTACTCGAACCAAATCACGAACTAATTTCATTTTTTTCAACAATAAACAAACAACAATAAATCTTGCATAATATCGTAATTTTTTTACCATTAATTCGGCACGCTCTTCTTTACTTGCTTTACTATAATAACCACGTGCACGAATTGCTGAATAAAATGAAAATGCTTCGGTTAGATAATTTGTTTCGCTTGTTCGTAAACTAAAAACCAAAAAAAAAAAATTGGAAATTTATAATAATCATTTTACACAAACAAAAAACAAAAACAACATACTAATAATGATAATAAAGTTGACCAATTTTCGATGCAATCTCACCAATTTGCCAACGTTTCAAACCATATTTTGAATCTAAAATCTGACGATGTTGTTGTTGAAATTTCCAAAGTTTTGTATAAACATCGAATGTTCGTCCAAAATATGGTTGCCATTGTTTATGACCATATGGTGGTAAATCTCTGTGTAAAATACAATCCATAAGAATATCTGATTGATTGATTGAATCACTTACCTTAAACCATTAAATAATTGCCGAGATTTTTCCAACAACATACAAAATTCATTTACAATTTTATTTTCATGTTCTTCAATTTCCGATATAACAGCCATATTATTTGTTAATGTTTTTCGATGATTTGATGATGTTGATGTTTGTATAAATGATGGATAATCATATGTATTATTATTATTCAATAATAATGATGATGATGGATAATAATTATAATAATAATTATCTAAATTATTTTCAACATATAAATAATTCTGATTATTACTATATGGATTATAAACATTATATCGATTATATTGAATCGTATTCATCAATAATGATTATTTGTTTTCACAATTGTTGATTTCTGATTTCTTCGTACAAACATTAGTAAAGAATATCTTCATCGTTTTTTTTCTACTTCAAATCGGGTTGTGTTTGTGTGTCATACACATAGGCATTTTTGTTTAAATAAAGGCAGCATATTTTTTTGTATGGATTATTGATTTTTTTTCTTCTTTAGTTAGTTAGAATTGGCACATGTACGTATATGATCATCAAACTAGTTCCAAAATCTGGATGGAAAACACAAGAGAAGAGAAAATTGAAAAATAATTTTTTGGTTGAACACAAATGAATGAGGTTAGTTATTTTTTAAAGAATTTCATAATTTTTTTTGGATTCGGTTATTTTTCTCAGTCGACGAAACGCACATAGAAAGATACACATACACACACACACACTGGTTACCAATGTTTTTTAGTTAATAAAAGTTTTTTTTGTATGTTTTGATCGACCATAAAGACAATTCAAGTTTTGTTTTTGTTTCTTTCTGGTTCAAATGTGATGATATTTTATATTTTGTTTTTAGGAACTAGAAATAAAAAACAAACTTTCGATGTGTTTATTCGTATGGGCAAATTGATGGTGTGCATGGTTATTTCTTTTCTTCATATTATGTGTATGTAGCACCCATAAATTGTCTGTTATATAACGGTCTGTACGGAATTTCAATTGTATACACACCACCACAATAACCAACAGATCAGGCAGCAAAAAAGAAAAACGAATATTATTGACGAAAATTCATTTGAAAATATTAACAAATTTTTCTTCTTTCAAATCAAATCGAGTCAGTCAAAATGTGCAATGAGAGAGAGAGAGAGAGAGAGAGAGAGAGAGAGAGAGAGAGAGAAGAAAATAAAACACCCGATAGTCATATGTACGGGTATTATGCTTGATTTTGATACGAAAAACAAAACGAAAAAAAAACAACATTGAAACAGAGAAAACAAAAAACATATATACCCGTCGAAATGATTCAAAAAACGGGCTCGATTAGTAAAAATTGATGACGACAACCAAACCAAACCAAACCAAAACACACATATCATAAACACAGAGGTCGATCCATTATTTATTTTCCATTCATTTGTTTCTGGCACTTTGTTGTTATCTTTCTATATTGGATCAACTCTGTTCTATGACTCTCGCTATATATGTGACTCTACGATATTGTCATCATCATCATCATCATAAATAAAGCATCTATTCTGGAATATCTAAAATATTCTGTGCGCGCGTGCATAGTCGTAAATTTTTTTTACACAGTCAATGCGAGAATAGCGAGAGAGAGAGAAAAAAAGTCTTACTATTCTCTGTGTGTTTTGCAAAGAGAATTATGAAATATAAAAAAAAAGATAGACAACATTTATATGTTGTTGTTGTTGTTGTCATCAATTATTGGTTATTAATTAAAAAAAGAAAAAAGAATTGACAAACAACAGACCAACAGACAAAAAAAAATGACAGGAATAGTAGTTACTTACCATAATGACGCCTTGAGAATTTGCAGCAACAATAACATTACTTGATTGACGCCAACAAACTGCACTACAAAAATCATTAACATCTTCTTTTTCCTTCAATTAAAAGAACAAAATTAATTAAAAAACATCAAAAACATCAAAAATTCAAACTTACAGATTTAACATTAAATGAATAGCTAAGAACTTGTTTTTCCATTCCTTTATAATAAATATATAAAGAATTATTTTCACTACCACAAGCTAAAAAATCATCATTAGTGGTAAGACCAACAAAATGTTTATCATTTAAATGACCACGATACGACCGAATACAAGTTGAATGTTCAGTTGTCCATAATTTGATTTGACTATCGGTCGAAGCGGCAACAATTTCTTTTTCATTTAAAAATTTTACACATGATACTGCTTTATTATGTCCTTTCAATATTAATAATGGTAATTTTGTTTGTCGTAAATCATAATAATAAACATTATGATCAGCTGATGCAAATGCTAAATAATATAAATTTTTTGGATTAAATTTTACTGAACAAATATTTGCCGTTGTATTTAATGTTGCAATCGATAGCTCCATATTTGTACTCCATAATTTTACTGTACAATCATCTGAACCGGATGCAATAATATTACTATCGATTTTATTAAAATCAACACTCCAACAACGTTTTTCATGTTCTTGAAAAAGATTTAATTTTTGTCCTAAAAATGCATCCCATACGATAACATTTCCTTCATAATCACTTGTAGCCATCATTGCTTTATGATATGAATTCCAATTTAAACAGCTTATTTTTGATGTACAATCAATATCATTGATTGGATAACAATTTCCCAATGATTCTTTAATTACCCCGCTATAATCAAATATACGTATTTTTTTAGCCACACCAGCAATAGCAAAAAATTCCATATCTTTATCAAATTCAATACTTGATACAATATTTGATGGTTCTTTTGAATAATTCAATAATGCTAATGGTCTTATATGTGAATATAGGGTAAATTTGTTCAGATCTTTTCGAAATTCATCAATTCGATCTATTGATAAATCATTGTCATCCGATTGAAGATAATTATCACGTTTACAATAATTCAGATAACATTTTTCCAAATCATCAAAATAGAAATTCATTTTCTTACGTCTCATTTCAATGGTGGAAGTATCAAAATTGATTGTCGGTTGATTTTGTTCATGAGAACAAATACCAAATGATATGGAATTGAATGAAGCTGGTTGCATAACTTTTTCACCATCCGAAACGATTGCATCATTGTTGACCGGTATTAAATTTTCTTCTCGTTCCATTGTTTCAGTCAATTTCTTTAAATCATCATCAATTTGTGAAAGTTCCGATTGAAGCAATTTACATTCATCTTTTTTCTTTTGTGATGCTTTCATAAGAAATTCTTTTAGCAATTCATTTTGTGAAATTCGAGCTTTCTAATCAAAAAAACAAAACGTAAGAAAAATGTTTTAAATTTTTAACAACAAAATTGACAATACCGTTTCAAGATCTTTTTTTCGTTCATTCAGTATGCTAAGAATTTGATTCAATTCTTTAATGTCAAGTTGATCAGATTTTTCAACAACCATTTTCTGTACATCATTCAATCGTTTTCCAGGCTATAAAAATAAGCAACAAAAAAAAATTAGTTAAATTAAACTTAACTAAACAACAACAAAAA
>ERZ500997.467-NODE-467-length-11474-cov-6.278834_pt1 | contig 11474 bp, 10 predicted proteins | sample MGYA00248826_ERZ500997 | MGnify/ENA primary metagenome ERZ500997 (study PRJEB25958, sample SAMN03398524) | human skin metagenome | study: EMG produced TPA metagenomics assembly of the Human Skin Microbiome Metagenome (human skin metagenome) data set.
AAAATTTATGAAAAATGAGAAACTAAAAGGATTTTCCATAAATTTATAGCCATAAAAATCCGGTGTCCAGATCCTCAGATACATCATTATCTTTGTCGCTTTTCAACATGCCTAAACAGAGGATATTTGATTGTTTAATAGAATGTAATGATGATAATTCGTGCATGGATAAACTCCCGATAAGGTTTCGAAGCATTTTTTGTGCGTTTTTCATTTGGCTGGCATTCTTTTTTTGACGAAAACTATCACTAAAACGATTCCAGTCATTTAAATCGATCGAACAAATTTGGCTTAATTTAACATTAACAATTTCCCTTAGATTGTTTTTTATGACAATATTTTCATAGATAATAAACAATAAATTAGCCAAACGATTCAATGTATCGGAATCACTTTGCTTGGTCAACGTTATTGATTGCAATATACGAGTGGCTAGATCGAAAAATGCTTGAATTGAATTGATCATCTGTCGAGATATGAGACATTGAATCAATTTTTGATTAACATTGCAAATCTGAAGTTTCATATTACTGTTGGGCCATGAAAGACAACCCGTGACGACCATAACTAAAGCCTTTGGATTTCGCGTCATAATAAACTTTGATAGGAGACCCTCTTCATCATATTTATCATCATTTTTGTCGTCATTTATAATGGATTCTCTCATATTGTCATTCTCATTTATATCAAGTTCATCGTCTTTAGCTTGTTGTTGTTGATCAACATTGCTCATTTCTTCATCCATCTCATTCGTTATAGATTCATTTTTTGTCATATGGTCAAAATTTTTTTGTTTTGAAAATATACTGTTCAAAAGTGCGACAAAATCTGCTGAAATACTATTAATAGTAGCTTCGATAACAATTTCCAAATAATTTCTAGGATCATCTTTGACTGATAATGGCTTGATCTTCAAATGATTAGCAATTCTTGGATTCGAATCAGAAGTGTTGACATTTTTTTCTTGATTCAAAGCATCAAAATTTTCGTTAATTTTCTGAAACATAAATTCGATAAACTGAATCAATGTTTCGACACATCCACTATTATTTAGAAACTTTTCTATTCTTGGTGAAAAATTTGCTAAACATTGAAAATATAATCGAATCAAATCACGATATACAAATAATGGCATGAACTTCATATTTGAACAAATTAGTGAATTATTTGAGGAGATAAAATCTTCGATAGCAGATTCGGATACGGGATAATTGGTGTAAAAAAATAACATCAATTCTAGCGCCGTATTGAGAAATATTAATGATTGTGAATACAATAACCAGATTCGATGATGCATAAAATAACCAATGAGATCCGGCGATGGTGGATTTTGTCGATCCCATTGTTTCAATAATGTTCTATACTTATCGGCCGGAAGCATTTTTGATTGATCAAAACAATTCATCAGAATATAATGTGAAGGATATTCTTCAAATAAATATTGCTGATAAAAAGGATGACATAAATGATCAAGTAAATGCTGATTTTTTTGTTCATATAATGACCAAAGATGATGGACCGAAGCAATAACTTTACAAAACGGAGCAACTAAATGTAACATTATAGGCCATAGAATTTCATAACATCGAACAGCATTGATTCGTTTGAATAAACGTGTCAGCAAATTCAATAAGGCAGAAATTTTTACTAAAATCTTAGAATAATTTGATGGTAAATGATTAACATTCAGCTGTGGTTGTGTAGCTAAACCAAGATCGAGAAAAAATGTTTCTCCATTCGATCCAAAATCGTAAGTAATAATCCAATTGATTTGAGGCAGAAAACGATCAATCAAAAAGATACGTTGTTCTTCAACGGAAAGATGGTTGCTAAGAATAAATAAACCTTCATAGAGAAAATATGATTGAACTAACGATATTTTATCAGTGGTAATCAATTCTTCAATATGTTGACGCATCATATTGAAATATGGCAAAAATAATGACACACAATTTTTCGTTAGTTTAATGAATAAAGCATTTAAATGATTTTGAAGTTCGCCAATATTTGGATCATATTGTAGTTCTTTTGTTTTCACAGTCAATAAGAATATGATATCGATTAATTTTTGAATCAATTCAACAGAAAACGTTTCGTAGAATGGTGAAAATGATGACATACATGATAGTAGAGAATTTAGATTTTGTATATCCAACTGACCACTGAATCCAATTTCCAGCATTCGTGAAAAATAAAATTCCAATATCTTTATTTGCTACATTCAAAACAAATAAATAATAATGGTTCATTTTAGAATTAATTAAAACTAACCTGTGGAGAAAAATTTTGTTTTGATATAAATAAAGGACATAGAACAGCAGCTGTACTCCAAGATTTGATGCCAGCGGCAGTTGTTAAAACTTCTTGATCAGATAATTCAACTGGAATGGGTCCCAACAAATCACGCAACATGGAAAAGAAAAATGTCTGAGAGATTTGAGAATAGTTGAGACATAGATTTCTAATCAATGTTAAAAATTTATTTCTGTTTTCACGAAAGATCTGTAAATAGCTTTCATAAGAATCAAGATCAAAGGAATTTTTTAATTCTGGTGACATCGATTCGGGTTTTGGTTCCAGTTTTCCAAATGCAATCGACATCAACAATCTTGACGGAATAGCTGTTTCTGATTGCAAAGGAGCTGGTAATATCAATTTGTTTTTTAAAGTTTCCACATTTTTGCTATTTCGCTCAGAATCGAGCGATTTCGAATGGATTATCAAAAACCTGAGTAGAATTTCATCAAAGTTGATGTTGTCATATGCAAGACAATCGAATATAAAACACATGAATGTTGACCAGAATGATTTATTATCATTGCAGTTTTTTAAAATCGATTTGTGTGTAGATTCCTGACTAATTAGATTTATGACACGACAAACTGTTTCAATCGAGATATCCAACAATAAAATGAAGACTTCGTTGAATGAGTCATTATTAGACATAGATGATTTAATCAGATGGAAATAAGCACTTAATTGTGAAATTAAAAAATGAGCAAATTTTGATTCGTTAACATCAAAAAAGATATCGTTCATCACCATCATATCCTCGGGTCGTTTTAATGAACGTTTCATGATTGTTTGAATGCATCGGAGTGATAAAACTTTTATTTGACATAGGAATGTATCACCGAAATTCAAGTCGGCCAAATTAGCAGTTAATATTATCTTCATTAGGATTTTTTCGTTTAAGGGAAACCATTCTAGCAATGAATCAAGTACTTCAAGGGATCTCATAAGGATTTGTTTTTTATATTCGATAGACATCTGATATTCATTTTGGAAGTCCATTATCGATAGATTTCGACAAAAAAAATCCAAAATGTTTTCTTTTTCATTGACCAAACTTTTGGTGATTTCTCTTCGCCGAGAACTATTCGATGAAGAGGATTTAGTAAGATGATCGGAAATGTTTAGTATTGTATAAAGACCGATTAATGAATATTCTTGCATTAATTTCGGTAAAAATTGGGGCCACTCGTTTGGCCATTCTCGCATGAATATTTCGGTAATTAGTCGACTACAAGAATTTATAATTAGATTTGATGTTGAAAAATTAACTTTCATGACTATATTTGATTGGAAATTCAATCTTGCTAGGCAAAATTCTTTTATAGTTTCTCGACGATCATGTTTGAAATGATACCAATTACATTTAACAATTTCTTCTAGAATTTTAAACCCATAAGTGACAAGATTTTCAATGCAAAATTCATTAGCGACAGTTATATCTTCCGGCTTATTAATCAATATCATGGCAACATCGCAATACAGATCGGTTTTTTCATTGATATCATGGATTAATATATGATTTAATCGTGAATTAGCCTTAACTCTTTCATCATTACTAATAGAGTCCGGTTTCATTATTATTTGAATGCAATTGCTAATCTCTTCAATAATTTGGTTAGGAGAAATAAAATACATGATTGTTGGTTAAAGAAATCTTCATTCAAATAAAATTTATTGATAATTTTAAAACAGATTTGGGTATTAATTGAAAAAATCTTTTATGTCAGACAAAAAAAACCATGTCCATAAACACGAGCTTGATTTTTGACCAGATTCGTACGTTGAAAATAATTCAAAGCAGATACAAATTTCATAAGTTTCAAATCAATCTCGATTCGATTAATTAATCATCAATTAATAATTCACTTTAGTGTAATAATAAACAATCGTAATATAAATTAATCAGATTTTTTTCGAAAATGTGATTCAGAAGAAAGTTAGTATAGTTATGGGATTCAGAAATTATCTTTTTACAAAAAAATCAACAAATCAACCTAAATAATCATAATTTTGAATTGCAACAATTTCAATTTCGAAGTGCTTCAAGCCGTTGTCTCATTTCATTAATATCTTCTTCTTCGGCTTTTTTAGGAGCCTCCTTAACGGATTCGGCAGGTAACGAATCTGATACTACTGATGGTGCTTTACCAAGTACACCATCGGTGATTTCAAATAAAACTTTATCAACCTCTTCTTGAGCTTCTTCTTCCAATTCTTCATCGCCTAATGCATCTTCCATCGTTTCTTCCATCATTTCGTCGATAATACCAGCTTTCATCATTTCACGGGATAGCTCTTGCATGACACCGGAAATTTCAGAAATTTTAACGACATTTTGCATTGCACGCATTACATCGGTGGATTTTTCCAAAGAATTAGCTACACGTAATGTTGCCAATTGTTGTGTCATATTCATCATAATTGAATTCAAATGTGCTTTAGATGTCTGCAAACGGCTTATCTTTAAAAATATCAACAACATTTAGAAACGATAAATAAACTGAAAAGATAATTTTTAAAAACTAACCCCTTTACGAGCACCAATTATTTCTTTTGCAAAAATAACGCATACATCACGATCGCCACGTTTAGCTGCTTTTTTCAATTCGGCTTTAACTTTGGCTTCTTCACGTTGAATGGCTCGAATTTGTCGATCCAATAACATTTGTTGTTTTCGTAACTTAGAATTCCATTCACGAACCTGCTCTTTTGATGTTTGTTTTGGATCTTTACCAAATAGACCCATATTTATTGAATCACGAAAATTTAGCAGATAATGAATGAACAAAATATTCTTCAAAAGAAACAACGGTATATTTATCAAAATAGCGAATTAGCTCGATTTTTGAACACTGAATATTTACAACAGCGCAAAGAGACACTTGCCAAGCCTATCTTTCTCCCTCTTTACAACAACTTTATTGTTTACTAAAATAACAGTAAAGTTTTCGCAAATGTTTCCAGGAAAACTCCTCAAGGTTCCATCTATCATCGCAAAAACGTGTCGAATTTTTTTTCTTTGATCAAATATATCATCATGAAAAGTCATTATTGTCAGATAAAATTAACAGACAATAGTCCAACCATTACAATGGTCTATTTACCTGATATTAATCTTTACGTAATTAGCGATGCCAAAGGATTTGGACAGCATTGGATACGTGTATCATATTGTCAAAAAATTTATGATACAAAATTATTACTTGGTATGGATGCCGATGATTATATGACTTCGATTGCTCGTCATTTTGCCCAATCAATAATCAAATATAAATTATCAACCATTCAGGATCCATTAATAATGGTCAAAGAAATTGTGTTAAATTTTAGTATTTCATTAAAAGATAAAGACCCTAAATATATTAAAATGATTGGCGAAGAATTTGCTAAATATTTTCAAGATAAATCTGAATAAAATTTATTGATTTTTTTTTAATTTTTGATTTTATTTTTATGAAACAAAGATTTTGTTTTGGACCGAACCAGGAAAAATGAATATATCATGAGTTTGTGCAATATAATGGACTCATTCATTTTAACATCGATGTATCCTATAGATCTGGTTGGTGGTATAATGTATGCTCAAACTTATTATATATTCAATGGCGTTATATACTTGTGTAAAAATAATATCCTTATTGGATAGTGTTACATACAAAAGGGAGTCAAATAATCTGAAAATTATAATATTAAAAATCTTTATCAATTTTAATACTGTAAAATTCAGTATTTCGAATAAGATAATCAAAATAAAATCCATCGAAAAATGGCCTCACTAATCAGCGATGAAATTATGACTTTGGTCTGCATTTTTTGTCTTGTTTTTCTTGATTATATTAATTGAATAATTTAAAAAATTTCTTTTACAGAATGATGAATTTAAATGGCTATTACAAGAAGTGAATTGGATTATCAAACAAATTCATAATATCATTGTTGTAAGTCTGTCATAAAATTAAAGTTGTAATCTTTATTACTGTGTGAATATCAAAACAAAGGAATGTAGCCGTCGATTTCCTGTCCACATTGATAACATTGAAACTCTGGTCAAAACGGAAAAGTATATATTGGCTAGCACGAATAATGCCATGAATGATCAGATAAAAGTTTCATGTACTTTATTTGCCGATAATATAACACATGCGGTAATCTAAATATTCATTTTAAACATCATTGATTACAATGAGAATTGAATTGTTTATATTTGATAAAGGATATCAACATTCGTCTTCATAAACATCCTCAAGTAAATCATCGTACTATCGTACAAAATGATTGTCAATGGAAACTTCATCAGGTAATATTTTAAAACCATTTCATAATGTATAACGTTCGAAAATTTTCAATCATAATTTTAGATTTTGGATGCTTCAAATCATCTACTTTCAGCTTTGAATATTTTGGATATGCCACCGCTTCGATTTAATAATGAAATCAAAAAATTTGATTTCAAAACCGCTGAAGAAGTTATAGAGGTGAAATTGATTCAAAATTATTTATAAATAAATTTTTTCTAAAGAATATTTGAAATACTTTAGCTAATCAACAATATAATGATTTGTTTGGATCGAGGGCGTAAAAGTCTAATTGTACCCAAGAAAAGAAGCATCGAAGAATTACAACGAAGTTCAAATATGGTTAGTCAATTCAACAAACAAATCAAATTGTATAAATTAATAATAATTGAATGATATTTGCCGAATAGAAATCACTTCAACCACCTCTACCCAATGATTTGGCAATAAGTTTTTACATTCAAGCCAATAAACTAGTCTGTGCTGTATATCATATGTACAAAGATGGTTCTGGTGAGAAAAGATTTGACATTTCTCAAGCTGAAATTTCGATTCCATGGCTTAATGAAGCACTAGTCTTATTCGCAAATGGTCTTCAATGTTGTCAACAATTAAAAGATAAAGTTCTAGTCTTTACTCAATACAAAGATATGCAGATGAAATGAATTTTGGAAAAACTATTTAGATTTTATGACTATTCATCGAATTATCACTATTAATTAATGTTTGCTAAGAGTTTGCTTATTTTTTTCTATTTAAGTATTCGTTTTATCAATTTTGATTGCAATAAAAATGAATTTTAATTGAAAAAATTGATTTGAGTTTAAAATTGTAGTCATGGGTTTTATGAAGAACTCAAATTAAATCACATTGTTTAGATTTTCGAATTCAGAATTCTCGATGGCCGTAAATTTTGCTGATAAAAATTTGGTGAAAATTGCTTGCGATCAAGTATCTAATGATGGCCATAGTATCGAAAATCTTATTTCAAATAGTTCAAATGTTTCAAGAAATGGTTTCCTTGTTGAATATTACATTAGACCACCGGTTACGGTCATAATCGATTTTATTAAATATTCTTTTGACTTGATGTATTTGGAACTGGGATTGAGGTTAAGAGTTCATAAATCCAATGGCATTGAGGTATATACGAGGAGATATTCGGATTACGTTCTGGTTGGTAGATATCGAGACCAGATGCCAGATATCTTAACTATTGTGAATGATGGTTATCGACCGAATAATTTATTACCATCGCATGATAAAATCTATTCCAATGTACATTATGTGGGTGGAAGAAATTGGCGAAATTGTTCCAATTTAAAGAGTATTAAAATTCGCATCATTTCAAGTGAAAATTCATCCGTACCTTGTCTTGGTTTTTTGAATCTTTATGGAAAACCTTCCAATTTAACAACAAATGATTTGAACGGATTTTTAGCAATGATTCCGCAATTGGAAATTCAACCAAAAGTTGAAAATGATGATGAAAAACGACTAGATCCATCCGAATTGGAGCAATTAGCTCCAATAGAATTCATGGATTCAATAACGAATGAAATGATGCGCACACCATATTTACTGCCTTCAAATAAAAACGTTGACAAAACCACTTTAGAACGTTATTTGGATGGCAAAACAATTGAAGAATCAAAAGATCCATTTACAAATGTGGCCTTTAGCGATGCATATAAACCACGAATCAATCATGAATTGAAATCAAGAATCGAACTTTTCATCACTACCAATGGTCAATCGGAAATTGAAAGACGACAACAATTGCGAGACAGACTATTAAACAATAGCTAATATTAATTTATTAAAATGATATTATTTTAATTATAATAAAAACACAATACTCATTTGATTTTATTTCTTATAATACACTTATGCAAGATTGACAAAAAAAAATTCTGGCATCATTGGCATGTGAACAAATATCTATTTTTAGACATAGTAGAGTGTTCATCATCTTCATTCTGTGAAGAATAGCATTCTTATAATTGTTTTTATTAGCGTCCTTTAACCCAAAGAATGTGGGCCGTAACTCAAGATGTATCATCAGCCGCTTTGGCAAATATTAAGGAATCAAATCATAACCAAAGTGTTCAATTTGGGCAATTCGCTTCGGTAAACAATTATTTTGCTATAGAATCTTTGAATTCATCAGATTGTTTTTCTTTCAAAGTCATTAGATCGATTGCCTGATAAAATTGTTTTGAAAATATTCACATATTTACCACATCGTGAGATTGGCCGTGTAGCTAGAGTTTGTCGTAAATGGCGAATGATAGCTTGCGATTCACGATTATGGACTCATGTTTCACTTCGACCTGAAGTTTCAGGATTACATGTGACAAGTTTGGAAACATTATTGACATTGATTTCTATGCGTTTCGGGCCATCTTTACGATACATTGAATTGCCTATCGAATTGATCACTCATACAGTTCTTCATGAATTGGCAAATAAATGTATCAATCTTTCTAGTATGCTATTGGATTTTTCAACAGCTATGCAATTGCACGATTTCAATGATTTGCATTCGTTTCCAACAAAATTACGGACAATGTGTATCTGTTTGTCCGAAGTTATTTTCATGGAAGGTTTTATGAGAAAAATTTATAATTTCATCAATGGTCTAGAGGTTTTACATTTAATCGGTAGTTATGAAAAAGCTGTCGAAGATGAAGAAGAAGAAATCTATGAAGTTGTCAACATCCATAAGCTCAAAAGTGCTGTACCAAATTTGCGTGTTGTAAATTTATTTGGCATCAATTTTGTCGATGATAGCCATGTTGAATCCTTGAGTAGCAATTGTATTCAACTAGAATGTTTAGCATTGAATTTTTGCGTCAAATTCACGGGCAGTGTTTTAAAGACTCTTTTCAATCGTTGTAAACGGTTGCGATGTCTGTTGATGCAACATACAAGTAAGTTGATAATAAATTTTGAATTAAGATTTATGATTCATCTTGATAAATAGACCTCCAAGATGAACACATGATGAATGTGGAATGGGAAAAAACATGTTTAGCAGAACTGGATATAACAGCTACTGAATTATCATCCGAATGTTTAATTAATGTACTTTGTCGGATACCATCGTTACGATATTTGAGCGCCGGTCAACAAGATTGTTTTACTGACATTGTTCTCAAAGAATTTATCGAAAATGGCAATTCAAAATCATTGATTGCTTTGGACTTGGATCGCAATGAAAATCTTTCTGAAGATATATTAATGAAATTCCTCAAAAATCAAGCTTCAAATCTGCGTGGTCTTCAATTATCTGGTATACCGCATTTGACTGAACAATTCTGGACTGTTATTATTCCAGCATTGAAGAATATTCGGTTGGTACAAATTATATTTACATTAACAATTCGATCAAATTTCATTGTAATTTTTTTAAATTAGAATATTAGTGGTTGGAATGCCCGAAGGATGCTGTCAAAAAATACATCAAAAAATTCATATTGATTCATTGATCGATTCGATTGCTAATAATTGCGCAAACATTGAACGTTTGGAAATTCGTTGGGATCCGGAAACACTTCGTTTCTCTGATCGAAGTAACAAAGCTGTCGATTCCATACGACTAAAATGTTTGCGATTACGCTGCTGGTGTCTTAGTGATGGAAAATATTTTGAAATGGTAATTTCATCATATAATAATCTATTGACAATTGTAAAAACTATCAAATTTTTTTTGGTGATACAGGTTAAAAGTAATTTTGAACGTGCCGATAGAGCTAAAGTGGTTCGCTCCACAACCAATTGTCGTGTTACATTAGTTTATTTGTTAAGCCATTACAGAGATCTTATCTTCAATTGATGAGCAAAATTATTTAAAAATTCCAGACCCCGAGGAAAAAAGTCATCAAAATTATCAAAACATAATTGATCGCTAATCATTACCATCAACTTGTTCATTTGCCCTTAATCAAATTTTTCCTTTCGTTCAAATTTAACTTTTCTTGTTTTTTGTTGTTGTTGTTGAAATTTAACAAAACTTGATGTTGATGATGACAATATTGATATTAATGCAATAATTGACTTGAATCGCAAGCCACAATTTCACCGAATTAAACTTTATCCTGAACTATATAAACTAAGATATGGATCATCACATAGAAATCCATTTGTTTACTTTTGATCTTTTAATAAAAATAAAAATAAAATAAATCTCTTTCTGCCTTTTGATATGATTCGTTTTGGTTCCTTTAAGATCAATGTATGTCACTTCTCTCATTTGACAATTTTGTGTATAAATTATTAATTAATTCAAAATCAACGGATGACAAATGACAAATAGCCCGTGTAAAAAAAAATTTAATGATAGAATATGAACTGGAATTTCAATTGTATTGATGTATTTTTGTATTCAATAAAAAAACATGGTGGTTGGCATTGTTATTTGTGAACAACAATCTTGTCTCTATAAAAAATCAATGATTTTTTTTGTCATCATTTATTTTATTCCATCTATTACATGAAACTATTACAATTCGTATATCATTATTCACAAATGATATAGAACAATAATGTCTAACAATCAATTGAGCATTAATAAAATAACATAATTATTATCATATTATCATTTTGAGGTTGAATGTTCAAGTGAATATTTTCATCATATTTTATCAATGCACGGTTCAACCAATTTAATGTGGGTTTGAAAATGTCATCTGCCTTTTAGACACAGCCACCAGGATGATCGTATTTTATCTGAAACTAAATGTCCAATCAAAAGCTAATTCATTTGATCAATTTGATTATAAAAAAGATTAGCTTAAAAATTAATATTTTAAAAAATCATTTTCAATCTTGCATTTCTTACCGGAATCGAATATAACTATGGCGATATCAAATTTAAAACGG
>ERZ500997.468-NODE-468-length-11474-cov-6.024170_pt1 | contig 11474 bp, 6 predicted proteins | sample MGYA00248826_ERZ500997 | MGnify/ENA primary metagenome ERZ500997 (study PRJEB25958, sample SAMN03398524) | human skin metagenome | study: EMG produced TPA metagenomics assembly of the Human Skin Microbiome Metagenome (human skin metagenome) data set.
AAATAAATAAAGTATAATGAAGAAGAGGAAAAACGTTCACAACAAGAATTTAAAATATCACAATTAGATATGATGGAACAACGTTGGAAAGCATTACATGATGATGATCTAACTGAACCAAATTCATATTATTCATCATCATATTCATCATGGCTTAATTATGGTTCATCATTAATTAATAATGTTTTAATGAATATTCATTTAAAAATATCATCAATACATATACGTTATGAAGATTATTCAACAATATCTGGTTGTACATTTGCAACCGGTATTGTTATACGTAGTTTAACAATTTGTTCAACAGATGAAAATTGGCAACCAAAATTTGTTACTGGACAAAATTTTAATAATGATAATAATTTTCTATTCAAATTAATTGATCTTGAATCATTTGCCTGTTATTTTGATGTAGAAACATTATTATTTAGTGAATTTGATTTTGATATTATGGTTGATTATATGCGAAAAACATTAGATCGAAATTTAAATCATAAAAATATTGAAACTGAACATGATTATATGATTGCACCGGTTAATGGAAAATGTTATCTAAAAAGAAATTGTTCAGAAATGTCATTGAAATCATGTAAACAACCAAGAACTGTAATTGATGTACAATTAGAATGTGTACCAATTATGATGACAGCTATACAATATAAACATCTATTAGATTGGAGTATTGCATTTCAAACACATAAAACATTATGGCGTTATCGTAAATGGCGACCAATGATTAATACAATACAGAAAAAATCTGATGAACAACAACAAGATAATGATGATGATGATGAAGATGTCGAAGACGAAGAAATTTCAATTCGTTATGAATTTAAACCGAAAACATGGTGGCATTTTGCAGTGAACGCAAATCTTGAAGATTATCGTCAAAGACGACAACGTTTTAATTGGCATTTTATTCTTCAACGTGCACGTGATATTGTTGGCTATCATAATGCCTATTTATGTTATCTAATCTATCCGGAATCATTTTCACGTGATTTACGTTGTTTAAAAGAACGTGTTGAAAATGAATTTACATTAGATGAATTATGTTCAATTCGTGAAATTGTATTCTGGCGTGCCAATCAAATTCTAAAAAAACAATTGAATCCTACACAAGATCATAATGAAAATGAAACGATAACAGAACAATCACAAACATCTAGTGGTTATTGGTTTTTACCATTTAATGTTTTATCAAATCTTTACTATAGTAATTATAGTTCAAATGATACGGATCAAAAATCATCTACAAATGCCAATGAAGAATCTGAACAACAAAATAATGATTTTCATTCGGATAAACATTCTAATCCACCACTAACATCATCATCATTAAATCTATCATCAACAATAACTGAAGATATATTTATAACACGTGATGCTATTTATTGTCAATTTAATTTTCAGATACATAATTCATCATTTCAATTGATGGCATTCAATAATCTTACAACAACAACAACAACGACAACAGATCGAACGGATATTTCAGAATCACCAGATGAACAAAATTCACAATCTTTTTTTCAAAATAAACAACAACAACAACAACAAGGAAATTTAATATTAGAATTTGAATTTAATCAGATGAAAATCGGTATCGATATTACAAATCCAAATGCTTATGCTTGTAGTTGTCATAATCGTGATTATAATAATGGTAATCATAATTGTAATGGAAAACAACTTATTCTTGCAGTAACTGATCATCAACAACAACAACCGAAAAATATTTATCTAACACAAAATGAATTAAATCAATTACAATTAGATCTGAATTTTGAATGTCAAAATTTAAATCTAACATTATTACGTACGGATGATAGTATATCGACAATAATAACGGAAAATTCAAATTCAATGCAAAAATTAGCAACAGCTATATTTATTGGTTGTGGTTGGCAATTTCGTTTTAGTTCAGATATGTTATCTATTGATGGACGTATGGATTCATTAGAATTATTAGATCTTATAACAGCACCTAACGTTAATCGTCATCGTCGTGTATTATCAATTGGAAAAACTATCGATGATAATGATAATGATTCAACAATAATTAGTAATAATAGTGAAGCAGAAACAACAACATCAATTCCAGTTGAAAAAGCATTAATGTTTTCATTATCAAGACATATGAATGAAAATATTCTTCGTTTGAATATTGAAATGGCATCATTTTGTTATGTACATTCAAGTATATTGGTATATGAACTTTCATTATGTAGAAAATGTTTTAGTGATGTACTTGAAGCATATTTTTCACGTGCATTTAAAGAACGTTTTCGTGCTGCAACTACTGAAGTTTTACGTGGAATAGTACCCGATACTACTGCTACTGCTGATTCGATGGCCGAACAATTGAATGATGTTCAATCGACAACATCACCAACACCGCCACCAACATCGATACGAACAATATCATCATCATCGAAATTATCATTATTTAAAATGCAAACAAAATCTACAAATCGTAAAACAAAATTAAAATCCAAAAATCAATCAATGGCAAATCCATTTGTTGATAATTTTAAATTGAATGTTTTTATTCGTTCACCGGTTATAATATGTCCAATTTCACCATCAAGTCATGAAGTTGTTGTATTTCATCTTGGTCATATGTTACTTAATAATCATAATCATTCGACCGATATAATACGTTCGGTTGGTCGTGAAATGATTGTTTGGAAACCGGCAAAACAAAGGCAACGAAAATTCGGTACAGCCGGTAATCAATTACCATTATTAACATCATCACAAAATTCATCATCATCATCAGCAACAACAACAACAACAACATCAAGTTCAAATAATTCATATAATGCTGAAATTCGTGATCTAAGTGTATATTCATTGGATTGTTCAAAAAATATTGAAAAATTTGCTCAACATTCATCATCGAATCGATCGAATGATTCAAAAATTCGACAACCTGAACTTACTATACCTGTGGATAAACTTTATTACTGTGATATGTTTGGTGTACCAATTCTACAAAAAACTGTTATCGAAATTGTACTTGAACGTAAAATTCTTTTTTCATCGATGAATGATTCTATGACATCGTCAACAACAACAACAACAACATCATCATCATCATTTGTAACCACTAATGCTACTGGTAAAAAATCATCCGATTCTGTCAATATAGTTGATGGACTTAATCTAATAAGTTCGGTTAATAGTATTGATCCATTAGTATTACCGAAAAAATTTTCCATTCGTCAACATTTTTGTTCCGATCAATTGCCCGCATTTTCAAATGATTTAGGTGTACGACATAAAAATAGTAAAAATATGTCTACAGCAAAACCAGAAATGGTTCTTTCCATTGAAATTTCCGCCATTGATGTACGATTTTCCTATACAGATTTATTAGTTTTCTGGCATATTCTTAATACATTAACTTCGATTGAACAGCCAATATCATCGATTCATTCATCGACATTAGATCAGAATAATTCTAGTTTGAATACAACAGTAAAACCAAATTATAATGATGATAATGATGATGAAATGATGGAAATGTTACAGCAAATAACATTATCTAGTTCAGGATTGAATGCTGAAGAATTTCGAAGTCGATTAAACAATTTAATTGATTTGGGTTTTAATCCACGTGAAAGTCTTCGTGCTTTAGCCTTAAAAAATGGTGATATTATTGAAGCAGCTTATATGCTTTCAAGTCCAACAACAACAACAACAACAAATGATGAACAAAATCGTGATGATCAAATAAATCAAAATTCTGATACAGATAATCATTCACAATGTACATCGGATGTATCGGCTGCTACAACCACTGATGTAGCAATGATAAATTCTACAAATATTATAACTTTACAAAATGATATCAATAAAAATGATAATAGAAGAAAAAATCCAAATCGATCAAGATCATCAAATTTATTATTATCAATATTATCGGTGATTGAAGTAAAAATTTCCAATGGTTCTATTCGAATTATTGATGATTGTAATCAACTTGATTTACCATTACTTGAATTAGGTGTTACCGATTTTCGTTTAATGCAATATTATACTAGATCAATTGAAGCACATGCACAAACAAATTTTTATTGTGATTATTATAATTCACATTTATCCGGTTGGGAACCATTTATTGAAAATTGTCAGGTTGCATTTTCCTGGAAACATCATGAACCACGTTGTCATTTAAAATCAATGTTAAATACAGCAGCAATTGCATCAACTAATCGTATACCTGTTGCACGGCAAAAATTAGCAATCAAAATTGAGATAAGAAAAATGTTCAATATGAACATTTCACGTACATTATTAGATTTGATTGAAAAAGTTCATCGAGCATGGCGTCAAGATATTGAACATTTTATGTCATTACCATCGGATCGTCGTACATTTCGACATCGTCAACCATTCATACCGTTTGCATTGAAAAATGATACCGGTACTGATTTACATATGTATTTATCGAATTCAAGAAAAATGTTCTCCACAGAAAAAGCAGCCGATCTTATTACACCTTGTGATCTTAAACCGATTCTTGATGTTCAGGCTGATCATATTGTTTATTTTGATTGTGTTGATCTATTACAATCATCATCATCATCATCGAAACAAAATTCCAGTCATAAACATCGACAGAATTTATTACCAACACGATCATTATCATCGTCAACGGCAACCATTTCACAATTGAAAATCTATGTAAAAGTTGATGGTTGGCAGGAAACATTTCCATTATCTATTGAACGGGAAGGAACATTCATACGACATGTCATATCGGAACGATATACAAATCAATCGGCTATATTAGTGTTTGAAATTCAATTACAATCGACAGCAATTAAATTGATTACTGTTCGATCATCATTATTGATTACTAATCGTACAACCAAAATGGTTGAATTAAAATTTGTCAATACAGCAATGTCTGATGTACGTACATCATATATGATTGCACCACATGGAATATTTCCTGTTCCATTAGATTTGTTATATGCAAGAATTCAATTAAGACCATGTGATCTTGGTATTGGTACCTGTTCAACATATGTAAATTGGAATCATGTACGAAAATTTGGTGAATTAGATTGTTCATTACAGATTTGTACACCAATCACTCATACACAACATGGATCATATTCAAAATCACAAGCATATGTTGTATCCGTATTAGTTGAACGTAATTCTATTGGTGCATTAATTGAATCAAGAAATATTTTTCGTCAATCAAATCAATCATCGAATGCTAGTATGATGATGATGCCAAAAATTTCACCATTAGTTACATTACCATCACATACAATAACATTATTACCACCATTACAATTGGCCAATCGTCTTCCATATGAATTACGATTTAAAATTATTAATAATCCAAATTCAAATGGACAATCATTATCTTCATCAACATCTAGTCAATTATTATCATCATCAACTGGAACAATAAAATCTGGTGATGATTATTCTGTACATTATATTTCACCATTAGAATCATTCAGTATTGAATTTCAAATGGAACATTTTCCTCGATGTCGACCATTACATATTGAACCGGGTGCTATAAAAAATTTCGAAACTCATATCGATATGTATGATGCTCGTAATCGTTTATTAATACTTAATGCACATATAGCCGTACAAACTGGTTGTCCAAAACCATCGAATGCAATGACTATAACTATTTATGCACCATATTGGATTGTTAATCGTAGTGGTTTACCGCTTGTTTTTGCACAAGATGGTGGTACAAATCAAATTGCTGAGGCTGCCGGTCAATATGAAGAACATGAACGTGCACGATCAATATCACCGTTATTGTTTAGTTTTGCCGATCCAGATTCATCACATTATTGTATAATGCGTTTAGGACGAATGTTACCACATATGTCACCACGTTGGTGTAATCTATTCTGTCTTGAAAAGGGTACATTTTATCGTCGTTTAAGAGTTACTGAATATTCACAACAGGATAGTATACCACAGGAAAAAATCTATGAATTTGGTATAGATATTCGACAAGGTCGTGATCGTTATAATCAAACAAAAATCGTTACTATTGCACCAAGATTTCAGATTGAAAATTTAACAAGTTTTAAATTAGAATTTGCACAAAAATGTTTTGTCCAACCGTCGTCAGATGTTTCGGGTCAATCATTATATGGAAATAATTTTGATCAAACAAATACATTTTCACCATCATTAATGTCAAGTCCAATCAAAAGTGGTACAAATAGTCATCGAAATTCTTTTAGTCGTCGTTTAAGTACACAAAGTAATAATGAATCAGTGGAAAAATCACAGATAATTTCAGCATTACCTAAATCAAATATGCCATTCCATTGGCCAGCAACGGATCGACCAAAATTATTATGCGTACGAATAGCATCATTAATTGGTTGTTTATGGTCCGGTTGTTTTGATGTTGGTTCAGAACCATCGGTTTCATTTCAGCTAAATATTCGTGATGATTCGGGACGATCAAATTTTATACGTGTAGAAATTTTATTACAAAATGCAACATATTTTATTGTATTTACTGATGCAAATAGTTTACCACCACCAATTCGTGTGGAAAATTTTTCACAAGTGGCTATAGAATTTTATCAAATTGGTTGTTCATATCATCGTACAATTGTACGGCCAAATTCATCCGTACCATATGCATTGGATGAACCAACACAGCCACCACATTTAACTGTTTGTGCACCGGGTGGTTCATCATCAACATATGATCTTAATTCATTTGCACCGGGCAATACATTAACCTATGATAATTTCTATTATTTAGCATTTGAAGAAACATTTACATCAGCAACAACAAATGTTGGTGTACCATTTACTGGTTATTATATGGATGATGATACTGAACAATTAATGTATATGATGATGGCTGGACCGGATTTATCATTTGTTGAACATGATGTTGGTTCAAAAATGCTTGTGTTAGATGTACCTGATTATGATCTATCAAATTGTCCAATACCGGATACATATCAAATTGGTATTGAAAATGATCGACCAAAACCAGTGTTTCTTGGCCGAAAAGAACGAGCTAAACGAAGTCAATTATGGCGTCTAGATCAACTTAATCATTTGATTCATGAAGGATCATCACCACCATCCGAACCACCAGGATTTCAAGATTTAGGTTTTGCTGAAGTAAAATTTCCAACAACAATTTCTTCATCAACATTAATGGTTTTAGATGTAATGGATGATGAAATTGATAATCTAATATCGAATGCAGCTTTTATTTCGATACCATTAGCTGTTCGTAAATTAAATCCACAACGTTCATCAACACAAACATGGCATTTTACTGAAGATGGTCGTTTACGATGTTTAAAATATTGGAATATGTTTGTTCAACCTGTTGTTACAAATACATCGACCATATTAAACGATATATTTCAAACCGGTACAATGGCTGTAATAGCATTAGGGCCAACTGAATCAATGATTAAAACTGTTATTCCACGACAACAAGCAATGATTAAACAAAAAATGCGAAAAGGATCTGGTGTTTTGAATGTATCGATATTGGCCGATGGTCCTAGTCGAGTATTACGTATTAAAGATAATCAATTGACAGCAAATGGTCGACAATTAAATTTAGTACCATTTAATCGTTCAGATAATTCAAATAATAGTAATGGTGGTGGTGGTGGTGGTACATTTGGTACAGCACAACTTAATGAATTATTAACAAATACAATGGCCGAACAAAGTTTTCTAATACGTTTGCTGAATAAAACTGAATTAGAATTACAGTTACAGATTGATTCGGTTGGCATATCGATTATATCAAAAATGAATGAAGAAATTATATTTTTATTTATGAAAAAAATTATATTAGAATTACTATGTAATCCGGCTGAATGTCGTTTAAATTGTGTTGTCGAAGATTTTCAGGTTTGTTTTGTTTTTTACTATTTATAAATAAGTTTTGATTATTCTGATTGATTGATTGATTGATAGGTCGACAATCAACTATTTGATTCGGAAAAAGAAGTTGTATTATATGTGACAAATCTGGATAATCAACAACAACAACAACAGCAATCAGATCAGGAACAACAACAATCATCACGTTCAATATCGATTACAACGACAGCAGGACAACAACGTAACAACAATATAGCTGAACGTCCAGCAATAACATTTAATTTACATAAATTATTTATACCGAATGTTGAGATTAATGTTTTTAAGGTAAGTGATTTTTTTTTGTTTTTGATGTGTCTTTCGTGTCTAATATATTATCTGTTGAATTTCTTTTTTTTTTCTTTCCAAAAATAAAAATTCAAACAGAGTCTACAGATTAGCATAAATGATTTGGTGTTGAATATTGAAGAATTAGTTTTATTAAAATTATTGGAATTCATTCAATATGATCCAGTTGATTCGGAAATGGATGAAATTAGTTCATCAACATCGATTATAAATAATGGATCGGCAGCTGCAATTGCTGCTGCTGCTACTGCTCATTCAACAGCAACAAATCCATCATTATTATATCATACATCTGGAAATGTTGTATCCAGTTCATTATCACGTTCGGCACAATATTTTTTTGCCTTTTTATTGATACAACTTCGTCGTGTAAAACTATCGGTATTTACATCAACATCTACTATTGGTCATTGTCTTAATGAATTGAAAAAGAAAGCTGGCATAAAATTGATACGATTCGAAGAAGCATTAATACAATTGAAACCATTTCATAAAGTTTATAGTTTAATGACTAGACGTTTTTTACAGGATTCAATACATGAACATTATCGAAGTGAATTACGAAGTCAAGCAGCAAAAATTCTTGGAACAGTAGATTTTCTGGGCAATCCTGTTGGTTTTATCAATAATGTTATTGAAGGTTTAAATGAATTCTATTCGGATGGTAGTATTCGTGGATTGATTATGAATGTTACGCATGGAATATCGGATTCAACGGCTAAAGTTACATCGGTTTTATCCGAATCATTGGGATTTGTTACGATGGATGATCGACATCAAGAAATTCGTAGAAAAATTAAACAACAAACCGGTGGTATTGGTGGTCAACGATCACATTTAGTTGTCGGTGCATTCGGTTTAGCACATGGTATTCTAGGTGGTATTACATCGGTAATAACACAAACCTATGATGGTATCGTTAATCATGGAGGTGTAACTGGTTTTTTATCCGGTTTAAGTAAAGGTGTTCTTGGTACATTTACTAAACCAGCTGTTGGAATGTTAGATTTTGCTTCGGGTGCTGCTACAGCTGTACGTGATTCAAGTCGTAAAGCATGTTTCGGTATAAATGGTAGACAAGTAAGACGTGTACGTTTACCACGTACATTAACTATTGATGGTCGATTAACAAGATATCAATCACAACAATCACAATGGCAATCAAGATTTTATAATACAACTGATTTTGGTACACAACGTGAATATGGTGAACAATTTGTACATGTATTTCCATTATCGGATCGTCATTTTGTTTTATTAACAACTGAACGGCTTTATTTTTTTCATGCACCAATACGTAAATGTCAATTACCATCAGAAGAAGTATGGGATGATGGTAATGATGATGGTGAATTTCGTAATCAACAAGATTTAATTTTAATGAATTGTCCAATACAACAGCTACAAATATTACCATTAGATTCATTTTATGAATGTAATCATCATCGTATGATGTTACATGATGGTGAATTTTTTCTTAAAACACAGTCTTGTTGTACAGATTTAACATCGATGATTGGAACACAATTAGAATTGGATCATTTAAATGAATCATTATCATCATCATCATCAACAACAACCACAACAACAAAAACGGCAATCATTTGTCATTTTATTGAATTTCGTCAAACACCAACAAAATCAATGTCGAATCGTATGTCACCTGTACATGGTATTCCACAACAACAACAATCAACATCACAATCTTCTTCTGTACGACGAAATTCTAATCAAGAAGATTATTATTTTCATAAAAGACAAAATTTTGAATATCCATCACATATAAATCCATGCTATGTTTATTGTGATTCACCACAAATGTTACAACGTATTATACAACTTGTTGATGAAGCTAAACATTTACAAGAGGAACGAAAATTTGAAGTATCAAATCTTCGGATCTAGATTTCAAAGAAAGAGAAGATGAATTTTTTTCCCTTAATTAACAATTTATGTTTAAATCTGAAAAAATTTATTTTTATTTTTTTTTTGTTCCTCACTTACCAATTATTAGTTATTTCTTGCTTTTGTTTGTTTGTTTGTTAATTTCATGTTTTAGAGAGAATATATGGAACCATATCATTTCATTTTTTGTTGTTGTTAATGGTTTGATGTCTTCAATCATTATCATTATTGTTTCATTAATATTTATTAGAATTTTTTTTTCATTGAGAAAACAAAGAAAAACATTAAATAAATGAAAAATTTCAGAAGTAAACTTACAGTAAATGTTTGTCGCGGGTAAAAGTTGAAAAATTTTCATTTTTCCTGTTTTGTTTTTTCTCTTCCGTTTGTTGTTTTTTTTTGCACTGTCAACAATGGAATTTTCAATGGTTCACCATCATCATCATTCATCAAGTTATCTTTTTTTTCGTTGTTGTTGAAAATTGTTGATGATCTGATTCGAGGCCATCATACACACAAACACACACAGGTGTCACATTTACATTCGAATCGAATCTTTTTTTTTCATTCGAATCATTATCATCATCATCATCATCATCATCATCATCATAATGGATCCATTCAAAAATGATGTAAAAGGTGATGATAATCATCATCATCATTCATTATCTTTCCTTCTTTATTCAAACCGAAACAGGTGAAAAGAAACTGATTTATTCAAAAAAAAAAAAAGTTTGTGGCTATGTAATTTTTCATCATGATGATTATGGATGATGATAATGATGAACCACAATGAAACAAAATTGTAGGTGTGGTGTTTGTTTGTTTGTTTGCTCAAATATCGGATATTATCATTTCCGTTAAATTTAAGCATCAATTTTGTTGTTGTTTATCGATCTTTTTTGATTGATATAAGATTAGATTGATGTTTTTTTTTCGATACAATGATTAATGGGATGTATTTTGGGCGTAATAATGACGATGATGATGATGATGATCAATATTGATCAATTCGATCCAGATTAGTATGGAAAAAAACGATTCGAATCGGCTATTTTTATCCATCTCTGAGTGTATTGTGGATCTCGTTGTTGTTGTTGTACATCCTTTACCACCACCACAACTTTTTCTTTTTGAAGATTTTCATTTTCATTTATTTATTTTAAATTTAGCATCGCGTTTTTTTTAAATAAATAAAAAAAAAGATAAAGAAATTTGTTCCAAATATGGAACATTAATGATGTGATTATATCATTAAATTCAATTTGCAATTTCAATTTATCTTTACTTTCCTCTTCTCTTTCAATCTGTTGAATAAATTGAAAGTTATTTGAATTGAATATATA
>ERZ500997.469-NODE-469-length-11473-cov-5.409529_pt1 | contig 11473 bp, 5 predicted proteins | sample MGYA00248826_ERZ500997 | MGnify/ENA primary metagenome ERZ500997 (study PRJEB25958, sample SAMN03398524) | human skin metagenome | study: EMG produced TPA metagenomics assembly of the Human Skin Microbiome Metagenome (human skin metagenome) data set.
ATTGAGTATTCGATGATGGATGGATGGATGGATGAATGATAAATAGTGGTGATTTTTACACACAAAAAATGTTTGTTGGTTGTTTGTTCAGGTAGAAAAATTCGATAATGATTGTAAAAAATTATTCAAATCATATTCATTTTCATATTGTTGTGTATCCCATAATTCGGGTAATGTTTCCAACATCATTTTCATTGATACGGATCCAGTTGCAGAGGCAGAATATGATTGATCTGTTGACGACATTCCATTACTGCTAATGGTATTTTCTTTTCGTTCATTACCGGTTTTTAATTCAAATAAATCCAATAATTGATCGGTTGCCATTGAATCAAGGCTTGAATTTTCATTCGATATAACCGTATTTGCTATTGTTAATTTAAATTTTTGTAAACCCATTATTTTCTCTTCCAATGTACCGGTTGTAATTAATCTGTAAACAAAAAATTTATAATCAAAAAACAGTAAAGAAAACAGAAAAAACATACCGATAAACATTGACAACTTTTTTCTGTCCAATACGATGTGCACGATCCATTGCCTGTAGATCTTTCATTGGATTCCAATCATGTTCAACAAAAATAACTGTATCGGCACCGGTTAAATTTAATCCAAGACCACCAACCTAAAATGAATAATGATTGAAAAGAAAATCATTCGAATGAAAATAAAAGTAACACTATTCTAACCTGAATGGTCAATAATAAAACATCTATTGAAGGATCATTATTAAAACGATGTATAACTGAATATCTTGATGCAGCCGGTACATCACCATCCAATCGTAAATATGTAACCGATGGCATATGTATTTTTAATAAATCTTTTTCCACAATATCTAACATACTTTTTAATTGACAAAATATTAATGCACGATGTTGATTAACAACTGGTTCGGCTGCAGTTTGATCTTGACCACTGGTCTGTGAAACACCAATACCACAATCTTGTAATAATTGTTTTAATGCAATCAATTTGGCTGCATGATTTATATCGGATAATGTTGTATTTTCAGCTTTTAATTTGGACATAATTTTATTATAATTTGGATGTGTCGAGGTTAATACCAATTTTGGATGATTACAAACTTTACGTAAATATTGTAATGATTGAAATATATGTGATTTTGGTATATCTACCGTTGTTGATGGTGATTCAACATCTTTGGCCATTTTTGATGATGATGTCGATGATAAATCATTAACTAAATCATCTTTAATTGTTTGCCTAGCACGACTTTTATAAAAATCTTCATATAATTGTGCTTGTAATTGACTTAATTCACAATAATAATCTTGCATTATTTTTGGTGGTAAATCTTTTAAAACATCTTCTTTCATTCGTCGTAGAATAAATGGTAATACTTGTCTATGTAATGATTCCATTGCTAATACACCGGCTTCTTGTTCTTTTGATGAACTTTTTGCATCTCTTGATGCTAATATTGGTTTTGAATAACGTGACATAAATTGTCTTTCAGTACCAAGAAAACCGGGCATTAAAAAATCAAATAATGACCATAGCTCTAGAACATTATTCTGTATTGGTGTTCCCGTTAATATTAAACGATGATTTGCACGTAATGTTTTTATTGAACGTGCTAATTTTGTTTTACCATTTTTAATAACATGTCCTTCATCCAATATACAATAATTCCAATTGATCGATGAAAAAAATTCAATATCATTACGAACAAGATCATATGATGCAATTATTAAATTATGATAATGGTGATTTTTTGTTGTTGATTTTGTTTTCGTTGTTGTTTCGGTCGTCGGTTTCGTAATCAAATATTGTGCACGTATAATTTGTTGTTTAATTTTCGATCGTTCAAATGGTGGTCCATAATACATAATTGGTGATAGATATGTTTCATCAATAAATTTTTCAACTTCATACATCCAATGACCGGTTAATGTTGGTGGACAAATAACCAACGAAAGTAATGGTTTATTTTTTGATTCATTATTGAAAAAACGTTTTTGCATATAATAATGATCCGATGCTAATATACAAATTGCTTGTAATGTTTTCCCCAATCCCATTTCATCAGCAACAATACCATGTAATTTATATTTATTTAAAAATGCTAACCAATTAACACCATCTTGTTGATATTGTCTTAATTCTGCTTTTACTTTGATTGGTAATTGATAATCATCTAATTTTTTTATATTCATTAATTGTTCAAGAAAATGTCTTTCATTTTCTTTACGTTTTAATAATTCCTGTGAAAAATGTGAATTTTCATTATTTAATAATAATGCTTCTTTATAAGAATCGATTGTTGTTCCACTATTACTACTTTTCATTTTCATTGAATTCTGTTGCTGTTGATGTTGATGATGATCATTATCCAATGGCATTAATTGTACAAGTTGTGCAAAACAATGTGTTGCTAATAAACGTACAGATTCAGTTTGATCAGACATTCTACCCAACATTGGTACAATTAATAATACAATATATGGTACAATTTTTAATGAAAGATTATCAATTATAAAATATATTGTTTCAACTGCACCTTGTCTTTTCAGTTCTGAATCAGTTGCTTCTAACATATCTAGAATTTTTGTCAATATAAAATCCATTGTAACATTCAGATTGATTGATGATAACATTCCAAAACATCGTGCAGCCATATGCCTTATGGTTATAAATGGATTATTCAAACATTCACTAAGAAAATCATATGCACCATTTAATAATGAATATAATTTTGGATGTAAATATGGACCAATAATTTCAAATACTTGTAATGATTGTATCAAGTCCCTACATAATTTCATACCATTTTCATCAAATGTTGTTGGTGGATATTGTTGATCCAATGATATTTTTCCAATATATTCCCATAATGATGGTAATTGTTTCGGTAGATATTGACCAAACGAACAACATAATTCTGATAATGCAATTGTAGCACCACGACGTTGTATTTCACCTTGTTTATCTTGTTGTTGTTGTTGTTCATTAATATTCATTGTCCCATTATTATTGCTATTATTACTACCATTACAATCATCATTTGTTTGATTATTACTTCGATTATTATTTTTCATATTCATTGAATTTGAACGTCTTAATGTTAAATTTTGTTCAGCAATTTTTTGCATATTTTCCAATGCAAGTATACCATATTGAGCATCGGAATTTTGTTTTGTTGTTTTATGATCATCATTTAATATTGAACGTACTTCAGGTGTAAAATTACGATCCGAACATAGATATGTAATCAGATTGTTGATAATTTTTGCCGTTGGTGTTGATTGTGTAGAATTTCTATATGTACGTTCACAGAATATATTAAGTAGTTTAACAAGACTAGATGCTGATCCACGTTGCAATTGTTCATTATCTTCTTGTTTAATTGAATCCATTACTGGTTTTATAATTGGACTAAGACGGTCAGGTAAATGACGCCATTCAATTAACGATGTTGCTAATGATGATTTTACACCAATCGTATACGAATTTGTTAATTGATTTAAATCCAAAATTGTACGTCGGGTTGATGAAATTTTCTCTTCCAAACATTCAATCAAGGATTTTAGTTTCGGGTTTGGTTTTCGATTTTCATTCAATTTTTGTTTCATTTCAATTATTTGATTATTTTTTAAATTATCAATAACCGAATTTATCTGTACAAAAGTATAAACATTTTTCCCCACCAATTCTTGATCATTGAATTCAATTTTATTCGTACGTAATGTTGTTAATAGATCACGAAAATTATATTGTACACGACTAACATATGCAGATATTTCATCAAAAAATATCTGCTCTTCTAATGATTCAATACAACGATTTGCTAATCTTTTATGTAATTGTAATGATGGCGGTGGTGATTCGATAGTTTTTTGATCATTATTATCATTATCATTGATTATCCAAGGTGGTTGTTGTTCACCTTTTCGTTGAATTTTTGCTATTGCCCATTCTTTTATAACCCATGCACTACACATTCGTTGTATGGCTGATTTGGTATTCAAATGAACCAATAACAAACAGGCAAAACTATCAAGTGGATCCTGTACAATTGTTGCTGTTTGAGAAGATTCTGTACCATTCAATGATGATGATAATGATGATAATGTTTGACTTTCATTTTCTTCAGTCAAATAATAAGCTAAAGCACCAATAAGCCTAGCACATTGATAACGTGCACGTATTGTACAACGTTCACGTTCTTCACTTGTTTCACCTAATGATTCTGTACCACCAATAAAATAATTTTCAGCCGGTAATGTTGTCGATGATAAATGTTGTTGTTGTTGTAATGATGAATGTTTCTTCAGATGCTGGTTAAATTAATCAAATTAAAAAACATCAAGTTGAAAAAATTTTAAAAAAAACTTACCGATAATGATGATGATAATGGATGTGAAATATGTTTAATTTCTAACCAAACTGGTGTATTTAAAATATCTATTGGTATTTTTTGTGGTTGCATCATTAAACAAATCCAACCAGTTACATAATTCCTGGTTGATTCAATTAAACATTGATAATTTGTTTTTGATATTAAATTTAACCATACTTTATATAAAAGATCTAATATTATTGTATGATTTTCAATCAATGACCGTTGATATAATAAACGTAATGCATCCGATAATAGCGATGAATAATTTAACCATTCATTTGAATTTTTTTCACTTAATATTAATAATGATTCCAATACTGAACGTCTTACTGAACTTAATGAATGTGATAAAAATGGCCATAATCTTGGTATTAATATTGATAATTGTTGTTGTTGTTGATGTTGATTATCATCACCATTATTCGATGTTTCCGAAAGACCTTTAAATGTTAATAATGATGATAATAACATTAATAAATCACCAGTTGATGATGATAAATCATCCAATACTAATAATGATTCCCATAAAAATTCAATAACTAATGGTACTTTTTCCGGCATTAAATACATTAATTGATCTTTTATTGGTACTAATGCTGCAGCAGCAACTGCTGATACATCATCTTCACAATCTTTAAGACCAGTAAAAATTGGTTCAAATACTTTTGGTAATAATTGTTCAATCATATCTTGTCTAATGGCTAATAGATATTTTAAACCAAGCATACCACCATGACGTGCTTCCCATTCATTACATTGTAATAATTGTAATAAAATATCTAATACATTATGAACACCATTTTTTGTTAATAATTTTATAATCATACCAAGTACTTGTGCACATGTTTCACGTACAGGTGCAACAACTTGATCACTTAAAAAATCACCAAATCTATCCAATGCTAATACCGATAATAATCTTAATGATAAATCTTCTAACCATTGTTGATTAAGTAAATCTTGTTTAATTGTTAATGCATTTCGTTGACGACCACCACAACGTCCTTGTAATTTAACAATTTCTCTTAAACCAATTGCAGCACCATGTCTTATTTCCCATTGTGCATTAAATAAATCGGACATTAATTCATCACTAAACCATGATAATGGCCATTCATTTCCATCAAATATATTGTTAACATCATCATCAAGTTGATCATCATTTGGAATTTCACCATCACCATCATTCGATTCAAGTTTAATTTTTTTCCCGACCACCACTGATGAATCATCATCATTTGAATCTTCATTTTTGACATTGGATGCGGTTGTTTTACGTTTGACAATTGGCCCACGTGCCTTCGGTATAATTTGTTCAAGTTTTACATTTTCTTTCAATATCGATTGTTTTGATGATTCGTCGATAGTAGATTGCATAAGATCAGCATTCGAAATAAAATCCATTTTTAAACCAATTTTTTCGGCAAAACTTAAACCCAATTTTTGATTCAATGATTGACGCATTTGAGCAATTTTTTCACGTGAATCTAATGTAGTAGTATCATCAATATTTGTATTAACATTGGAAGAATTATCATTGGTCATTGTACCATCAAAATCTTTTCCTTCGGATGCAAGTAAATTATGGCCACATTTAATAACTGTTTGAATATCATAACGATCGAAACGCATACGACATTCATCATTATCATCACCATTATTTTGCTGTTGTTGTTCATCACCACCATTATTATCATTGGATGATGATCCATTTGGAAACCAATCCGGTACATTCGAAATAATAGCTTCAACAGCTTGACTTGCTGCAATACGTGTTTCCCATGATGATGAATGCAAATATTGTCGTACTTTTATCAATAAAGTATTCAATTCATGTGGATGTAGTTTTTGTACTTCACCCAATTGTAATGCAGCTGCTTTTCGCGTTAAAGGTGTTGAACCATTATCAAGTAATAAAAATAATCGATCTAAACGTGATGCCATTCTTTTTCGTTTTCCTTGGTTTTCTCTCTCTCTTGATGTTTCTTATATATCACAAATGAATTTTTTGTTTTTTGAAATGAGAATTTTTGTTGTTGTTGTTGTTGTTGTTTTTTTTTTGTTTTTCATTAACCCACCACCACCAACTTTGTCGCCAACCGTATCACATGAATTTTCCTTTCTTTTTTGTTTGTTTTTTGAAATAAAAACCAACAACAGAACAGAACGGCCAACTCGAATTCGAAATTTCTAATTATTTTTGTCGTTGTTGTTGGTTGTTATTTAAGAAAAAAAAACAATAATTTCAGTCCAAAAATTATCGATCAATCGAGTTGTTATGGTTTCTTCTAGTTCTTCTTCTTACGACATATACACAAATAATGATTTAAAATTCTTTTGTCATCATCATCAGCTGAAGTTGGAAGATTGATGATTTTATTGATTGATTCTTGTCACAAATTATAATAATAAAGATGGCCATCCATTTTTTTTATCAGGTCAATATTTTTTCTGGATCAAAATCAATCAATGTTTGTTTGTTTGTTTTGTTTTTGTTTTGGTAGAAATTTTCTTTAAATATCAATTTTTTTGTTTTGTTGTTGTCGTTGTGTGATTAGCAGCCGACGCGTCGTCGTCGTCGTCACAATGAAGAGTGTTTTTTTTGCGAAAAGTGGCCAAAATACAAAAATAGCCAATATTGATTCTTCTTCTTTTTTTTGCGGTATAATTCAATAATTAATTAGGTTAATGTTTTTTTTTCTTGTTTGTATTTGTATCATTGATTGATTGATAAGATGAAAAATACCTGAATAAAAAACAGAAACAGAAAAATTCAAGAAAAAAAATTGAAAATTTTTGCATTTTAGCTATTTTGGTTTTTTAGCTAAAATATCATTTTTTTCACATACCTTTCATATACAATGTAACTTAACCCTTAATTACAAAAGAAATCAAAGTGTTAACAAGGAAAAAATGACTTTTGAAAAAAAAATTGAATTAAATTAAACCATGGTATCCGGACAACAACATCCATCCATCCATTCATCATCATCAATTTGTTCAGATAATTCGCACTTTGGATGAATGAATGAATGCGAAAAAAAATCCATATTTAATGTTGTTATAATCATAATAATGATAGTAGTGGTGGTGGTTTGTTGTTGTTTTGCGTAATAACGATGCGAATGCACGCACGCAAAAGAATCGTCAACATCGGTTAAAAATCAAAAAGATCGAGGAAAAGGATAATTTGATTTAACACACATACACACACTCATTCTTTTTTTTTTAACCCGGTGAGATTTTTCCGTTCGATTATCACACAAATGCTACATCATGAATTGATTTTTGTCGTCAAACAAACAAATACAAACATTTCGTGCATTATCATCCATAATCATTTTAAAATTGTTTTTTTTTCTGTTATTCGGTCAACCAATATTTTGTTTGATGATGATGATGATGATCATTTTCAGATTTTCGGACACAATTTAATAGATACGATAGGTTCCTCTTTCCATTTTTGACTTTTATTTTTTTCACAATGATTATTTGAAAAAAATTGAATTAAAACGAAATTGAAATTGAAAATCCGAGGAAAAAAAATTTAAAATCGAATGATTCGAACACTTTGACAAACAATCGATTGTTTTTTATTCAATAATCGATTGTTTGAAAAAATCATTTTCCGGCAATGATTTTTTTTTCTCCCCACTCGTTTCCCAATAAAGATTTTCTTTTCTTTAATTCGATTTTCACATTTCTGTTGTTGTTGTTGTTGTCATCGTCGTCACCTTTTGTCACATTGTTGATTTTAAAATCATAAAAATTTTCGATGTTTTTTCCTTTTCAAAAATTGAATTTTTAAAAAAACCAATCCTATCCATTTAATTGAATTCTATTTATATCCGATTTCGATTGTTTTGCCTGTTCTTTTTTCGCTGGATCAATCCCGATACAAGCACAATAAACGCCCAATGGATTTCAATTTTTTTTATTTCACTTGGTGTTCATCTCGATGGACAATAATCAAATTACAATTCATCAAAAATAAATAACAAAAAAAAAAAGCAAAAAAAAGTTACTTTCAACGTATGAATCATCTTAACAAAACAAGAAGAAAGAAAGTTTCTCGGTAAACATTTCCGTTATTTCCAACATGGTGAGCAATATTTGTTATTGTTATTGTTTCAAAGATTTTTTTTCTCCCCTTCTTCACCCCCAGTCATTCATTCAGTATACTTTCAATTGCCGGTAACCAATGATTATTATTGTTATTTGACCAATATATAACGATGATGATGATGATGATTATGATAATGATGATGAGAATTGTATTTGTTTTGGTTTGGTACCATATAATAATAATGAAAAAAAAACAAACGAAAGAAGAAAACAAAAACCATAAACAAACCTTGCCAATAACAACCGTCAACCGTTTTTATTATTATGATTCATTCATTTGATGATGATTCGCTGACCGACTGACTATGGAATCAAATTTCCATTTTTACCTGCATTTTCGTTTCGTTTCGTTTCGTTTGCAATAAATTATCCAGGTACCTGTATATTTTTGGTTTTTGTTTTTGGTTTCAATATCACCAACAAATAATTCATTATCTAAATTTGATTTGAAAGTTTTGTAGCAATAAGGCAAAAAACCAAAACGACGACGAAAACAAGAATTTACTTTTTCAGGTTTTTAGTTGGTTTTATTTTACAATTCTTCTTCTTCGAAATTCATCTTCATTAACAAAATTATCAAAATTCTGTTTTTCTATAGGACCGTTATTGATGATTGAACAAACCGAATAAATCAATCATTTGGGTCAGCAAAAAAAGAAAACCAGAAATTTCGAATCGAATGATAAATGAGTAAAAGAAGAAGAAAAAAAATTCCGGCATATTCCAGACTTTCTATCGATATAATCGATAGTTTTTTCGAAACGATTGTTATCAAACATTCGAATTGTAAAAAAAATGTCAATTCGTTCATCATCATTATTATCCATGAATTTTTTCGGTGGTTTCTGGTTTTTGCTGCCAATTTGATCATCAAAATTGATTGACAACAACAACGACAACAGAAAACGAAAACAGATAGAAATTGTCGATGTTAAATAATGATCGAGAGAAGATGATCAATATCAAATTTCATTCCAATTCTACCATGTGTGTGTGTATTTTATTAGCCAGAAAACAACAACAAAAAGTGAAATTTGTCGTGTTTCTGATCAAGAAAAATAATAATGAAAAGGCATCAGTCATTTTTTTTGTTGATCATATCGTGTGTGTGTGGTTTCGAAATTCATTTCAGATCATTTCAAATTCATCAAACGGTGTGTGCAATGCAGCATTCTTCATTTCGGTTTTTTTTCGCAATCGTCATCATCATTCGGTTTTTTTTCAATGTGTGGTCTCTTTTTATTTGGTTCATTTCAATTTTTCTGTAATGACATTTTCAACCAACCAAACGATCATCATGATGAGGATGAATTTTAGAAGAATATTTGTTTAGTCATTTCATTCAGGCAAAATTCATGAAAATTCATCAATTTTTTTTTTGTTCTGGCTATAGGTTTTTTTTGTTGAAATATAGATTTTACAATTACAAATGCATAATGTGTGAGTATAATTGAATTTATGAAACAACTGAATTAATTTATTCGATTTTTTCCCTCAACAGAAACAGAAATTTTTATCCGTTTTGGTTATTCGGTCGAATTAGTCAAGAAAAAAAAATAATCGTCATCATCATTTTGGACGTAAAAAAAATGTGTCGAACATCAAACTGAAGAGAAAAAGATTGATGATGAAGAAGTGGGAAAAATCAAATTGAAAAAAATTACACCGAAAAAATTTTTGAAGAGAATGTATGTACATCGAACGATAATGATGATGATGATGATCCGGACAAACACATCTGTAAATCCCGAATTGTTGTGGTTTGAAAAAATTTTCGCCATGTCATTTTTTTTCGTTTTTGTGGCTTGTTCAAATTTCACATTCATGATGAAGATGGATTCCATAACGAATCATATTTTTTTTCTACTTTGGTGAGATGATGAAGTAGAAGAAGAAGAAGAAACTCAAAAATTTTCAAAAGAGTCATCATCATCTGGCTATAAAAACTCAGACCAAAAACATCAGAATCATTGATGATTGTGATGGTGGTTGGTTGGTTGGTTTGGTTTGATGATCACCTTGCCTGTTTTTTTTTCTTGATCAATTCCTTCAAATCCTGGGTAAGTTTTCTTTGAAATTTTTGTTTTATTGTTTGGTGGCGATGGTCACACTTGCATGATTCCATTCAATCAATCAATCCAAACATTCAATTGATTGATTGATTGATTGAAATGCAAATGTTGATATCAAATCAATTCCAACAAAAAAATGCTTGAATTGTTTTGAAATAGGTTTAGTTTTCTGTCTGTTGTTGTTATTGTTTTCAATTATAATTGGTAACAATTTTCTTAAAGGTGATGATATGTTATCTGATCAAATGATTGATCAATATCTGATCATTCATGTGTTAAAATAGTCGGCATTGATGATCATAATAATAATGATCATCATCATCCGAATGTATAACCTGTTGAAATAGAGTTTTCTTTTTCTTCTTTCCAGTTCAATTTGAAATCTTAATCTCTTTTTTTTCTTTTCTTGGTAAAAAACATTTATCATCCGAATGATAAAACATTGTTTTTTTCACTATGATTACAGGTGTGTGTGTCTGTATGTATTCTATTACTAAAATTTATATTCTTTTGACAATGTTGAATAGAGTACCTGTGTGTAGTACCATTCGGTATTTTCGTACGAAGATATCAATTGCCTTTTTTTTTGTTAACGAATTCTTAGAAAAATTAATTTTACTTGTTGTTTTTTTCTAAATTGAAAATCGATAACAATCGATTATTGATTTGATCAGTTCTTGGAACAATCGATTGTTCTTTTAATTATGTTATTGTCTTGCCTAATTGTTTGGTCAAAAATCAAAAAATCAAATTATAATAATTATCTAAAATCGATTGATTGAAAGAATCATAATGAAATGGTCGAATTAATTCAATTCTAACCTGATCAATTAGATTTCCCAATTTTGTAAAATCAATAATTTTTTTGTTTGTTTTAAACATCATTTTTAAGTTTCATGCCGAATCGTTG
>ERZ500997.470-NODE-470-length-11439-cov-6.614195_pt1 | contig 11439 bp, 14 predicted proteins | sample MGYA00248826_ERZ500997 | MGnify/ENA primary metagenome ERZ500997 (study PRJEB25958, sample SAMN03398524) | human skin metagenome | study: EMG produced TPA metagenomics assembly of the Human Skin Microbiome Metagenome (human skin metagenome) data set.
TGCTTTAATTAATAAATTTTTTATCTCATGATTTTGAGATAAACCACTTGGCTTCTTTCCATCACGATTTTCTATTAAAGGATTTGCTCCAATGTTAAGCAGAAATTTTACAACATTCATACCATTATCAGAAGAAGCCTCGTGTAAAGCAGTGTTACAGTTTATATTGATGGCATCTATTTTTGCACCTTTTGTTTTTAGATACATCATCATATTCAAGTTTCCATTCTTGGAAGACGAATGTATAGGTCTCATTCCTTTATTTTCATCAAAACAATTTATATCTGCACCATTTTTGATAAATCCATTCAATAGCTTTTCTATTTCACTTGCCTTCCCTAATTCCTTTTTCGTTAAATTCACAATGTGATAAAATAACGGAGCATTAATTGATGATATTTCACCATTGTTAGTTATAGCTGTATAATTTTGATTTATATCAAAGCCTTTCCATCCTTTGGAATATATTTTATCATCACCTGTGATTCCTTGTGTTTTTAATATATTTTTAATAGATTGAATTATATCAGCTTCACTCAAATCTTTCTTATTATAAAGACCTTTTAATATTTTTTCTGTTTCTTGAGTTTTCTTAGCTTTTTCTTGTTTTTCTGCAATTTTCTCTAAACATTTTTTTGCTTCTAAATATGGAGATTGCATAATAAATTGATAAAGTAAATTATTATATTCTGGAATTTTATAATAAATATCTTTTTCTAATTCTTTTTTTATTCATTCCATCATTTATGAAGTTTTTGATAATAATAATAAGCTTTGGTTAATTTTTTTTTTCGTTATACAACATTTATAAATGAATTAAAGAATGTGTTTTCCATCACAACATAATTATTGACAATCTCAAATATCATCATTATCATTATCAGGTATGTTTTTGTCCCATATTTGTCGTTCATTAGAACCGAATAACATAAATATTAGAGCCGATAATGTATAAATAATACATGATACATAGAATACTTGATTCCATCCATCGTTCGATAATAATGATGATTGTTGTTGTTGTTCGATTTGAACATTTGTTAATATGATTCCAACAACGTATGGTGCAAATATACCGGCCAAATTTGCGAAACAATTTGTAATACCCATCAATGTACTAGCATATGTTGGTGACATATCTACATGTGTTACATGATAACCAGCGAGAAACATTCCATTCATACCCAATGCCATTGTGAATAATATAATACACCATTTTGGATCATTATTACCTATTTGTATCAATAATAATAAACAAATTGTTGGTCCCATAAATGCCAATGTATTAGCCGTTTTTCTCAATGTTCCTAATCTGAATGATTGGCTAGCATAAAGTTTATCACATATATATCCAGCCATACAGCCGACAATTGCTTGACATAAATATGGTAATGATGAATAAAGTCCGTTCTAAAGAAATAAAAATTCAATCGAATCAAATGAAAATATCTGAATGCAATTTCAAACTTACTTTTTTGATATCAAAATGTAAAACATTTTGGAAATAACGTGGCAATTGTGTTAAAAATGTATAGAATCCCCAATTTTGTCCGAAATGTGCTATAATCAATGCCCATAAGGGAACCGATGTGACAATTGATCGCCATGGCATTTTCCGTTTCTTTTATATTCATAAAAATAATTAATGACTATTATAGTGATCACAAATCAACTAGAACATAAATTTACTTTTCCTGTTAGATCATTATTTCGGTTGGCTATGATCATATCTAGCTCTTCTCGTTGAATAGTTGGATGGATTTCCGGCGTCTCATGAACTGTCATGAACCAGATTGCCGACCAAATTAATCCAATGGATCCAAAAACATAAAATACTGATGGCCAACCGCCAAAAAATTCTGAATCACATAATAATGCAGCAACAGGCATTGTCAGTACGGTTCCTATCTGGGATCCTGAATACATAAATGTTGACATTCGGCTTCTTTCATATAATGGAATCCATTTTGCAAACATTGAATGCATACTGGGATATGCTAGTCCCTAAATTGAATAAAAAAGAATCGAATGATTTTCAATTCCTTATTATTTTGAAAAATTAAAGTCAAAAAATTATTACTTCGAATAACCCTTCCAATACACGACAACCAATAAATACTGTATAATGTATTCGAGCTGCAAACGGGCTAATTATGGTCAAAATTGATGTAGCCATAATGCCTAAGCCAAAAAGCCATTTTGAACCAAATATATCAGCTAATCTTCCACCGGGAAATTGTGTTACAACATAACCGGCAAAAAAGCTACTCAAAATCAGTGCCTGAATGTTTTCATCCCAATCAAATTTATCATTTTTATCAATTATCACGTTCATAATAGCTATGGAATTAGATTCATTGCTATTCCCTTGTATTAATGGTGGATTGGGTCGACCATTATTATGATTCACCATCGATACAATTGCAACAGATAGATTCACACGAAGCATATAAAGAATATTATATCCGAAAAAACCCATTATTACTAATAAAAATCTCTTGGGCAAACAATGACATTCTGTTAATATGTCGTCAATGGTAATGATTAACAAGAATGATTAATTAATTTCTTTCGTTAAAAAAAACAAAATTACGCACTTGTCACTTTTCGATCTGGATCATCCAATTGTTCACTATTGGCCATTTCATTCTGCGTTGACAGATTCATATCGATTAATGTGGCAGTTATAAATTGAAATTCGATCTAGGATTACGGCTGTAAATGTTTCAAGAATTTAATACTTTCCTCAAAAATTCTGGAATAAAACTAAAATACAAAGGATAATCTATTATCAATTGCCACTTCATCAATTATCAGATTTCATGTCATGTAATCAGTTATATAGTGTCCTCTGGTGATTCAAAATCAAAATTAAATCTCATAACATTCTTTACGAATGACACTATGTTTATTGTGTTATGCAATAAATTAATTTGCACGCACCAATTTTATTTCATTTATATTGGCCAATTTTGCCATGAGTTTTTAAATTTTTATCTTTTTTTTTGAATTTAATATTAAACAATCTTCAAAAAATGTCTGCAACAATTTGTTATCTTTGTAACAAAGGTGAAGTTGTTCATGATAAGAAAATGTCTGGTATGTTTTGTACCGGTTGTGGTGAATGTTTTGAATTAGGTGCTTTTACCGATGAGGTTCAATATCGTGAAGATGATCGTGGCCGATATTTGGCTATTGGATCCACTTATAGTGTTGAAAAGGGATTCGTCAACAGGTATGTTTTTGTTGGAATGGTGATTGAATAATCTTATTTTTTTTTAATTAATTGCATATAGTAAATTTTCAAGTCATGGACAATGTCTAGCATCTGTGGATAATGCTAAAACAATTCTACGTCGATATTGCGACAAATTATATATTAGTGAATCATTTGCACAGATATCAAGCGGATTTTATCATCAATTATTAATTAAAAAATATATGAACGGTCGACGTCTGAATGTCGTATTAGCCGCATGTCTTTATATTGCTGTTCGAACTGAAGGTGCTAATGTAATCTTATTGGATATAAGCGATGTGGCTGAAGCCAATGTCTATGATATTGGCCGTTATTATTTTCAAATTATTCGTTTATTACATTTTAATATACAAACAGTCGATCCATGTGAATATATTGTTCGATTCGTCGATATGCTCAATCTCGGTTAGTTGTAAATATTTTATTGATGAAAAATCTCTAATTGAACTTGATAAAAGGCGATAGAACTTTATCACAGGTAAAACGTTCAGCGTTGTCCATTCGTGAAACTGCCAATAGAATCGTACAACGAATGAAACGTGATTGGATTCATTTTGGCCGTAGACCTTCGGGTGTATGTGCAGCTGCTGTACTCGTCGCGGCCCGTATCAATAATGTTCGATGTTCCTTTAAAGATATCATATCAATTGCTAAAGTTTGTGAATCAACCATACGTAAACGAATTGACGAATTTATTGAAACGCCAGCAAGTTTATTAACGTATGAGGAATTTATGTTGAACGATCTCGGTGAAGGAGAAGATCCTCCAGCCTTTAAAAGATCCGCAACCTTGAATGATGATATCGAAGCTAATTTGAAAAAGGCCGAAAAATATCAGAATATCATAGAAGAACATTTGAAAGAATCTAGAGTCAAATTACGTGGACTGTATGCTAAGTTTCTAAAAGATATATTTACATCTCAAGATGATGGAGAAAAACTAAAAGATGATGAAACTTCCATTATTCAGGAGACTATAATTGATCATAATATTCTATCAATCGATGGTAATATAACAAAAATGTCTCAAGAAATGCATTTCGAAGATCATGGCAATCCATCCAAAGAAGAGATTGAATATTGGGCTGACCTAAGGCCTTCAGCTAAAAGTCTTGGCCTTTTGAGGCGTGAAGCGATTCAGAATGAAGCAAACGAATATCAAGACCTATTAGACAAGGATCTTGATGAAGATATCGATGATGATGAAATTAGCGCCTATATTATTGATGGTCAAACCGAGATTAGTCAACGACAAATGGAATGGACAATGTTAAATCGAGAATTTTTGGAAAAAGAAGCACAAGAATTATTAAAAAGAAAACAGCAAGAATCACAAGATGAAAATGAAAAAGAACAGAATGGGAAAACGGTAAATTCACTATTTTAAATTTTATCACTTTTTAAAAAATATTTTCCTGTCTATTTTACAGAAGAAAAAACGACGAAAAACGGACAAAGTTGAAACGTCAACAGCTAACAGTGCTAGCGAAGCTGTCAAAGCTGCTGCTAAGGCCAAATCTATCCAATTAAATTCAAATCTTAACCTCAAAGAATTATTCAATGAAGAATCGGATGCAAGTTCTCAATCGAAACCCGGCACTAGTGGTATAGCAGTTGTGATGAATCAATCCAACACTAACGAAGTTGTCGATTCTCAATCCGATAAGGAAGACACTGCACATTTGGTGTCATTATATCACTCCTATGCCAAAGTTCCAGCGACTCAGAAGTCTCAAAAAAACATCACCCAAAAAACAGATAACAATGATCAAGTATCTGAGTCAACGATCAAGCGGAAAGATGAAGTTATCGAAATTCAACATATTTCCGTCGAAGATAATGGTCATAATGATGTTAATGATAAAAAAATAAAAATAACATCAAAAAAACTTTCAACATCGGCACAAGATATTGATTCACTTGTTGATGATGATGACGATTATTTCGGTGAAGATGATGACAATGTTGACGACGATGACGATGATGATGATGAATTTCAAAAAATTAAACAAAAATACAGCCTACAAGGCGATAACGGATATGCAGATGATTTTGAAGATTGTGGTTTTTAGCATGAAAAAAAGATATCCAATATGTCATTGAACTCAAAATATTTTAATCATATATCCTTGCATTTGTTTGTGCTGAAATTTCATTATCTGTATTGTGATTTTATATTATATTTTTATTTATTTAGTTATCATTTTTTTTGAACGATTAATAAATTCATCATGAATAAGTAAATATCTTTTATCTTTGTTTAAATATGATTGTTGAAAAAATGAATAGGCTAATTCACGAAATGTAATAGCCAATCGTCGATGATTTATGTCGGATCTGTGAATCGAATGATGAAATTTATATCTTGCATCACCATAAAGAACCAAAAGCGATTTTTTTGGACATGCAATGCGAATACAATATTCTGGTAATGATGATAACTCTGGAAATGTCAATGTTATGACTGCTGTCGAGGCAAGATTCAATGTTACCAAACGGTCACCCCAAATCCAATTATCATCAAAATGTGGATCGATTGATGATCCACGTTCTGGACTATTTATAAATTAAAGACAATTTTATAAACAAACTTTCAAATATATTTTTTCATACCAATATTCCAGATGACAAATTTCGATTGGGTAAAAACGATTCAATATAGTATGATCTGAATACTGATCAAATGGAAGCGATGAAAATCGATGCCAATCGTTATGTGATGTTAAACGTTCACGACGAATTAGATTCAATATTTCAACATCAAGTTTCGGTAATCCTGTGAATGGTGTGAAGTTGATTTTTTGTTTTTTGAAATTAATTTTCGGTCCAAAATCTTGTTTACGGCGGCCTGATTGTGAATCTACCCAATCGAATGAATCAATTTGTTTGATAAGTTGAACTTCTTCATCATCAGTTATTACATCAGTTTGTAAGAATACACCATCAATCTGAATCATAGGTACATCATCGAATTCGTTATTTTTTTCATGATCTTCCACATGTTTATCAAAAAATGTTGAAGCGTAAGCCCGATCACCACATCGCCAACAATAAACATAGGTTTTTGTATTCCAAAGATTTTGACCACTTGATTTAGGTAATTGATAATTTTCACATTGTAAGCATGTCCGAATACCTTTACAAGCACAAGATCTCGATTTGATATCAGTTGTCATTGTATTTTTATCAGGCATAGATCATCATGATATCAATAATAAACATGTGGGATTTCAACTTTAATTAATTCTTCCCCGTCCATTCATATAATCCAGTGCAGAAATCAAATATCCCAGCCGGTAAAAAATTGAGTCTGAAACAGTTTTTATTTATTATTTGTCGTCAACAAACAAACAAAATATAATCAATCGTCATGATGATTTAATGTTATCTTCTCACATAAGGTTATAATAATCAGTTTTGGCTTTTATTAGCCTATTTTGTTGTGGCTGGCTGTTGTTGGTCTTTTCGAAAAATTGGAAGTGTTGGATCCACGAATCCTGGCAAACCAGCACCGACTCCCGGAAGACCTAAACCACCAAGTCCTGGCAAACCAGCTCCGAGTCCCGGAAGACCTAAACCACCAAGTCCTGGCAAACCAGCTCCGACTCCCGGAAGACCTAAACCACCAAGTCCTGCTTCAAGTCCTGGCAAATTCAACCCAACTCCTCCTAATCCAAGTGGTGACAAGCAAGGTGATTCCAGCGTTCGCTGATTTTCCCCATTATTTGCTTCAATAATATTGGCCACTCCAAGAACTGTATGAACAATTTTAGGAAAAAATTCTTTAAAATTCATTTAATTTTAAAAAAATTATAACTTACCAAAAAATGAAGCGATTATGATGAATTTCATAGTTATATTTTTTAGATGTTATTCTATGTAATGCAAATCTAAATGATAATCATCACGAAAGAATCATCCTGCCTTTTATATCTATCGGATAATAGCTTTGTGTTGAAATACGACGTAACACAATTGAATACAATTATCAACGACTAGACAAATTATTACTATATTTCTCAAAACAAATTGATGACAATAATCAAATTATCGTGATTAATTCTAAGTTTTTTCAATTATTCATTTCGCCGTGTCCGATTAGAATCTAATCATTAGATGAATCAAATTATCATTTTTAAAAATATCTATTTAAACGTGCCTGATTAATAATGAATAATATTTTCTGGAAAAATCAATCAATTTTTGAGATTGTCATCATCACAATTGTAAGCAAACAATAAAAAAAAGAATTTATTTCCCGATAATGAAATGAATTCAAACATGAAAGTATAGATATTAATATTTTATCATTGATTATTTGTGTTTGTGTACACTTTTATATTTTGGTTTGTATATTGAAGGGAATACACTTGATTGTATGAAAAATGAATTATGATACTTCAGACATATCAGAACGAAATTCCGAATATCGACCATGACGTACATTCATCAGTAATCGTGGCAGATAGAGGTAGCCAACTATACCAAGTATAGCACCCAAAGGCATCAAAATGAATATAACAACCCAAACGCTTACTATAATTTAAAAAAGTTAAATTGTGAAGATTAGAATTAAAAATGACATTGATTATGATATTAGATGAGTCTGTCATTTGGCTTGGCTTGGATCAACTTGAAAAAAGAAAGAAATGGAATTATAACATGCTTACAAGATGATAAATGGTTAGTGCAAAAAAAAAAAATTCTTCGATTGAATTTATATTGAATCACTCAATCGCATATATGATCCAGAAGAAATAGATCTCATTATGAATGGTCGGCAATAAATGTATCCAAGTATAGCGAAAATTGCACTAATAGGCATTAGAACCAAAATGGCAATAGTCCAGCTGACTATAAATTGTTGGTCATATTAATTAACAATCGAAAGGGTGAATGGTTTAGTGGGATAAAAAAAATATTAGGTTGAGAAAAAATGTTTGGAAATTTTAGAAAATAAATAAAACAAATAACGCAACAGGTTAATTTTTTTAAAGCCAAAGCCGACAAGACTTGAAAACACAAACAAACAAACAAATTCATTTCAAAAAAAACATACCTCCAGAAGAGCCACCTCCTCCACCATTTGGTTTGGGTGGGATAAATGTACTGTTACAATGAAGTTCATCTGACCAATCACCACAATCATTCTGGCCATTACATGACATCAATTCTGTTATACATCGTTCACCGTTCGAACAAATACTTAAATTATATTTAGTATTCGTGCATTCTATAGAATTCATAATGACAGATAAAAACTAATAAAAATTTATCCGATTACTTGATTCACACTTACTGGAAGATTCAATGTTCATTTCAAATGAAAAATTTTTTTTTGTTGCCATTGATTTTGTAAAATCATAAACAACGAAAGCGGTTCCAATCGAACTTTGATATTGTCCTTTCATATTTTTCGCATTTAAACAGTTGCCATTAGTTTCATTGCATAATGCTAGATGTATGCTTGAATTTCTAAGACTAATTGAATCATAAATTGTGAATTTATCAGTGTCACCGGTCAATGAAATGTTAAAATTCAATATAGTTTCATTTAGATGCTCTTTGGATTTTGAATCCTTGATTTGCCAGATACAAATTGGATTTGAATGATTATACGATGCACTTGAATTGAATTTGAGTGATTTTTCCACACTTAAATCAATGATACCACCGCAACCAAAATAATTCAATTCAATGTCGAACCCTCGGTCGGAATGACCAAAAAGTTGAGAATCTATTGTATTGAAAGAAACGGCCAATAATGACTGGGTAAAATAATCTGGTAAACTTCTTAGATCGGTTTCACAAGTCAAATTCTCGTTCAATTTATTTCCGTTGAGGAACAGCCAATGTTGATCTAAAACGGTTATTATAATTAGCAAGAATTAATGTCTAAACTCAACATACCATATAAATGAATATCATTGACCGTAATCAGAACAGTTTGATTATACATGTTTAAAAATGGTAAATGCTGTTCAAATCCGATCGGATAAAATCCTGGATAATTTATAGATTTGAATGAAAATTTATGTTGATCATCAATGCTAATTTTGTTGAAATTTAAGAGAGAAGCCTTTTTTACTATAAAAATATTAGTATCGTTATTTTTATTGCTTTCATTGACAATAAATTCCACCAAATAATCCTGCGAAGATGACATGACAAAATCGGCAAGATATGATTCATGTATTGGACCTTTAAAGGTTTGTGTTGAACTTTTTGCAGCCAAACGTGTTACAATTAACGATGAACCTTCAGGGAAAACCAAAGAATTCGTACTTAATACCGTATTTTCGATGTTAGAATCATTACGGGTTATGAGCCATGAACAATTACGGTTACTTGAAACTTGAAAATTTGGATTATAACTGGAAACGGATTGACAATCATTATCGTTTACATGTTTAATTGTGAATTGGATATTTGACAATACACCCCAGATTTCAATACGCATTTCGGCTTTATTCACAGCTATCGCTGATGGTAAAACATTGAATTGATCAAAAAATACTAATGGTTTTATTTTTGGACCATAAATATCCGTGTCATAGATGGCAATTTTCATCTTATTATTATCAAGTTTTTCTTGGGACTCGATGTTAACTATCAAATTTTCACCAAGCGAAGAATAAAAATTGTAGATGAATTTCATTTCTTGATTCGTTTTTTGAATATTGATCTGTTGATTAGAGGAAACACTATCCAATATGAATGACATGTTATTAGTTAATGCCAATTTGATCGGAACCGTATGATTAATGGTCGAATTTGCATATGGTGATTCATAGATGACCAGAATTTTTTCATATTCCAAGAATGTATTGACGGTTTTAATCAAAGGAATGAATAAAGATTGAATCGTTTGTATAACTTCTATTTTTGGTAAGTTATATATGGTTATCAGATCGGCTGGATTCGGTAAGATAGTAGTCTCGTCGGTGATCATTAACTGATAAAATTTGCCATCTTTGTTACTGAATATTTGCGCACAAACCATTGATGTTAACAATTGATTTTGACGATCTTGTTCGTCCGGATAAATAATCGAAGCAGATGAATTTTTACCATCTAATTCAATTTCTTTACTACAACTTGCCGTTACAAGCCAATAATTGATTACGATTGGTTTATTCGGATTGACTTTGAATTCTTTCAAGTTAAAACGGATACCATCAATTTTACCCATATAAATATCGGGGAGATTAGTTGAATCATATTGTTTTCCGTCCATACTGAAGTTTACAGCTGGCTTTTCGCCAAATGTTAGCATGATCAATCGTTCAGAATATTGAGGACTTGGTTTTAGAATGAATTCATTTGTTATAGCTGATGCTAAATCTTGATTGATTGGTAATGCTAATGATCCACTATCTTTCATCAAATAAACATCTGGATAATCCAAATATAAAATAATTTGAAATGCTCGTTTGAATGTTTTATCATTTGAATCCAATTTGAGAGTAATGTTGAATTTATTGTAACGATCAATAAGCAGAAGGCCAGATGAATATTTTTTACGAGTAATATTATGATTGTCATAAATGGTGACGAGCTCCGTTTCATTTTTTATCGTAAGAAGAGTTGTAATTGTGAAGTTATCGTTTGGTGACAATACAAGACGAGAGAGATCAATTGTTTTAGTAGCGGTGTATGAATCGATCATCCATATACATTCATTCCGTTTTGCAATATTTGAATTAAAATTGATCACATTTAAATATCGAATATCGGATTGAGTCAAATTTAAGATATTTGAATTGAATGATGAATTCAGATCGCAAAGATTTTGGTCATCAGCTTCACATGACCTCAATTCCAAAACTAAAAATAATAAACATTACTTTGGAAATTTTTACAATAAATGCATACAAACCAAAGCACAAAAACAAAGACCAACCAATGACATTGAAGAATTTCATGGTCATGGTTGTTTAATTGAATTTTGAATGATTATTCAAGGATATAAATCTGATCACAGCATCAATTGGAGAAGAAAACATAAAATTAACAACAAATGAAATTTGAACCAAATATTATGATAAAAAAACACCTACTAATTTTATGACAATGTTAAAAATCAAAACAAGTGAATAGTTGACAGCTAAAAATCAATAATGATGATGATAATAACTTTAAGAAAATCACTATCAATAGATAATTAATAGATATATAAT
>ERZ500997.471-NODE-471-length-11437-cov-6.605957_pt1 | contig 11437 bp, 13 predicted proteins | sample MGYA00248826_ERZ500997 | MGnify/ENA primary metagenome ERZ500997 (study PRJEB25958, sample SAMN03398524) | human skin metagenome | study: EMG produced TPA metagenomics assembly of the Human Skin Microbiome Metagenome (human skin metagenome) data set.
ACTATATATTGACCTCACCCATCTATTTACAATTATTATATTTTAGCTGGTCTCAACTAATCAATCAATCAATCAAACAATTTTCGATTCATAACAAACAATGTTTTTAGATTTCCTTTCATCATAGTTCTACATGAATAGATTCCATACAAAATCAATCCTATATTCAAAACATTATTTTATGAATTGATTATAATGATTTGTTGTGAAGCATTTGATCAATAAATGAAATGATTATTTTCAACAAAAAAAAAACATAAATTTTATTAATTAATTCAATCATTCAACTTTAATACAATCATATCGAGGATCATTGATGATTCTCAATAGCACAGCTAAAGGTGATAATTCATTCAAATCCTTGACGCTTAATAAAAATTTAAATGTCTGTGCCGAAAAACCAGATAATAGTATGACACCATCTTGATTGGATCTTACTGGAGTTGATTTGCTTGCTTTTTCACCTTTTAGATTCCAAAATATGATGAATGGCAATCGATAACCAGCTAGTTCATATTGTAATCTACAACTCTCATAATTAGTCTTTTCACAAAGAGCAGAATCGAATTCCATATCGGAAAATATGAACAATATGTTTGGCATTTGTTCATTAGTCAAATTTTTCTCTTTGCCATAGTTTAATATCAAATCAAAGACTTTGTTCAAATCGGTACTCATTCCCCAATCACAACTAACCATTTGTTTACAACGATCAGCCAACGATTTGGTCATATCGATTGAATGAAATGAAGGAGTTGAGGAAAATGAAACACAACGATTATTCCAAGCCTTATCAGCGATTTCCATGATGAACAACGTTAATCCAATAGCTCCATGTATTGGTTTAATGAGTTGCGATGACATACACATCGAACCACTCACATCACATACGGCCAACGTATTGGTGAATAATAGTGTTCCGTTTGAACGAACATTATCAACAAGAGATTTCCATTGATTATCGATAGCTTTCAGTGCTGTTATCTTTTCTTCATCAAGATTCTCTGGCATTTGCTCATAGGAAAGTCCAACAAAGAGGACAGTACCATCCATAACTTGTTTGACTAGATCAGCAGGAGTCAAAGCGCCTGAATTTAATGATTTGGTCCCAATAAATTCATTGAATCGTTCGTGATCGCTTCGAATAAATGCTTGACGATATCGTAGCATGGCCATTGATGGTACATGTTTATAATCGATCAATTCCCATGATTTGGAAGACATGAAAACTTCGGGCACCTGAAGTTTACGTCTCATATCGGTACATATGCGTGTTAATAATCGAATCCATTGTTTTTCTTCACCACGTTTGGTTGCATCGATTTCGTTTAAGGTTTCTGACTTTAATTCGAAAAATTTCTTAGCAACAGGTCCCAAAATGAAGAGATATTTATCAAAATATCGACCACGATTTGGTAGCCATTTGGAAGCCAATGATAATTTGCTGAATTTTTCTTCCTTGAAATGACCATAATCTTTTGATAGTTGTTGTGCAAACAGGTCAACAATTCTGTCATAAAGCTGTTGAAATTTCTTATCATTTTCATAAAATTTATTGAAATATTCCAATCGATATTCATTCAATTTTTTCAGTTTGGCTTTATTAGTCTTGATTTTATAATGAAATTTTTCTACTTTATAATCCATCTTCGGAAAATAATTATTCAATAATTTATATTCGAATTTCTTTCCATCAAGATGGCGTTCAGTAATAATTTGTCGAACTATTTTTTTCGATTCATCATTAGCGACGAATTTACGTTCAACTTGACGACAAACAGTTGGTATCATTTCCAATTCTTGTCGTTTCGTTTTTGGAAATGATCGTAATATCACCGTATCAAACGGGTTAATATGTGTATAGAATCTTTAATAATCATGAAAAACAAGAGAAACAAAATTAGTTCTATCAAAGTAATGATTAAATAATAATTAAAAAATACTTTTTATCCTTCTTTTTGGAGGTATCAACATCATTTGGTAGAACATCGAACAAAGCGATCAACAATAGATTTAGATAATCTTTCCAGCAACCGAATTCATCAAAATGGACCAAATTAAGCATAAGATTATTGAATTGATTTTTATAAAGCCATTGTAAGCAAATCAATGCCTGTGGACGGATTCCTTTTCCGCCACGAATATCACGACAATTGATTATCATTTTCATCGTATCCAATGGTGATTGTGACCATGATTTTTCCAATAGTTCGACAGTACGTTCAGGACTGGAACCTTCAATAACATGGAAGAAAAAATCCAATCGAGCATCATTGCTCGAATCGAATGTCAATGAAAGGTTTTCGGTATATGTCAAGCTCATTGTTTGATCTTTGCTTGAGCACTTTCAACAAATAAATGATTATGATGAGAGCAATGGTGGAATGATCAAATATGAAACATAAATAATGGTGGGCGATGCAAAACTATATTGTAACTATATGTAACTATGACGTAAGTTGTTGCAATCCTTGAAAACACAATATATCATTGATGATAGTATTGATACCTTCAGATACGATGTATAAATGGAAAAACCTATTATTTTGACAATGCAACTTTATAAACGTTTTGGAAACGTTGAAAAATAATTTATTTAAGCGAATAATCAACATTTTTATGAATTTATTTATTTCATTAATTATCAAAACAATTTTCAAGAAAGTTGGACAATTTCGTTTGATCATTAAGATTTCTCTTTTTCTTTGAATTGATTAATAATTTCTGCAATATCTCTTTAGAGCTTTGACTTTTCAACGGCGTACGTTCATTTCCTTTTCCACATTTATTTATTAATTTAGATGCTGATATATTATTTGTTTTCATGATTCTATTAGGATGTTTATTCGGTTGTGATCGGCTTAAAGCTTTGAAATTGAATTTGGATTTACAATTTTTACATTCAGTATTCATAATGTTATAATCAAAATTATTTCCTTTTTTCATTCGTTTTTTGTGTTTTGTTTTCTTCGGTATCAATCGAAATTTGGCCATTGAACTCCAACAATTGGGACATATTTCTGAAAGACATTTCAATTCTTTGTTATTCTGGTTAGGATCGATTTTGGATTCAGGGTGAATCGCTAAACGAGATTGATACTGATCGCATCGATTATTTAATAGCCAACGATAATAGGACGATAAACGACAATCATTATCAATGTTTTTTTGAATTTTAAACAAATGATCAAGGGTATTCAAAACGAGCGACATTATCTTGATTTTTTTTTTTAATTTTTGAGAAGTTTTAATAGTCACGTGGAATATATGGCACTTTTCATAAAAGAAGTTACCATTTCAAAGATATTTAACGAATTCAAATTTAGCAATTTAGCCTTACAAAAATTAGATGATTTAGTCAATTGTTCAATTATCAATAACTTTAGGCCAATCCAATTTAACTTCCTGAAAGAAATTTCAAATAAATTGATAAAATTTAATAAAAAATAAAATCATACCAAAACATCTAAACTGATAATATCGGCACGACAATTTCCCAATAATGAACCAATATTCGGTCGTGTGCGACCGAAATCGGAATGAACAAATTCTTTTATATAGGTACCAGCTTCGGTAACAATAGAGATGCAAAACATATGTGATAGGAATTCTTTCCATTCTGGATCAATTAATTCATCAACATTTAATGGTCGAGCCGAAATCGAATGAACTGTACGATGACGATCGGATAATGTACGTCGATGTAGTACACGTATAGGTGTTGTTTGACAGATGACCAAATCCTTCACTGAATTTAATATGTTCATGTCGCTCTCTGTAAATGGTCTATCAATGCAACAGATTGCCTGATATGTTTTTGATTTTTCTTGTTCCCCTTCTTTCAACAATTTTTGACTTTCATTTCGTGGTACAAATTGTAAATCCCTTACTTGCACATCTTGATGTGTTTGATTAATAAATTCTTTTATTTTTGCAATAATATTATTATCATCATTTGACCAATGTGGATTGATTATTTCAATCAAAAATGGTCGACCGGTTCCTAACATTCTAACATCAACATCTTCGCGGCCTGATGAACTGAATTTAATATCACTATATTTGATATAGGCAGTGACACCAGAAAAAATTTTCTCCTGTACAGAAGATTTAAAACGATTACCATCATTAACGAACCATGGAGTTTGAGATAAATTTCGTGATAATTTCCGATATCGCCCAGCAATATAAATCGGTTCTCGACTGATGCAAACATCCAATGTGCAAACGGTTTCGATCGATGCCAATTCAAATTGTTTAACAATTTGATTATTTGGATTTTCAAATAGACGACATATAGCAGCATGATTAACGATTGATGAAGATTTAAATCTTTTTGGACTAAAAACATTTCGTTGACATGTTTGCATGAGTTTTTCGCATTCCATTGTTGATTGAGAATGATCGAATTTCAATTCTATCACATAATTACCCGTAGTCGAATGTTGTGCTTGAATAGCTTTTTCAATCGGAATTGTAATGAATGTTTTGATCACATCTTTAACATTAATTACTTTTTCAGGATTTAATTCAAATAATTTGCAAAAATAAAGATGGCGTAATGTCAATATGAATGGCAGACAGATATGTAATTGAAATTCATCGATAGTGAACTTAGTAGTCGATACATGGCCAGCAATTTCTTTGGCTTTAATCATCATATATTCAGCATTTAATAGATCAAGACATGATTGACATAGCTTATTTTCATCATTAATAAATCGTTTTTCAAGAATGTTCAACAAATTTTTATTGGATAAACGCTCTTTACAAAATGTTAAAAGATCATTATGATCATTTAACATGAATATTTCACGTAAATTTGAATATCTTATAATACATGTAAAACAAATATAAAGCGATTTATTCGAACAAAGTTCGATAATTTTTTCGATCGATTCTTGATTTAAAATCGAAGACATTTCGTTTTTAAATCGAATGTTTGTAATTAGAATATTTTACGAACATCACATGGATGAATGGAAAATTTATCGTAAACATGAATGTTTTCTGGAAATTTTCTCACACTTGAAAAATCATTAGACGAATTTATGAAACTTGGATAATGTTCGTATTCGAGTTTTCGGAGTTATGGGAATTAAATCCGGTTTGATTGAAGCTAATTTCTTTTTGTTTAAATGAGTAGAATTTTTTGATTGCCTTCTTGAACAATATTCGGTACATTGAGATATCGAAAATTTCACTGGTGATTCTTGAATATATTTGGTAAATGGACTATCACTAATTTTTGATATTTTTGAAATGTTTTTACGATTAATTTCTTGTCTAATAATCTGATCGTTTTCATATAATGGTTCATCAATATAAACGAATTTTGCATGATGTAAATTTTTACTGTCTTCTCTTTTATCATTCTCATTTTCTTTCTGTTCAACATGTATATTTTCATAATAATTTTGTTTCATTGATGAGCAGGTAAAATTGAATCTATTCGAATCGTTTATCATCATATTTAGCAAAAATGCTTCCGTTTTAGTTTCATTACTGAAACTTAAATTTCCAAGATCAACATTTTCAATATCTTTTATTTGATTATTGTCGATATTTTCATATCGATCATCTTCGATCTTTTTTGCATTTCTCGATTGATCACAACAATCAATAGCAAAAAAATCGAATGGCTTTTCCTTTCGATCATGATATTTTTTATGTTTCACCGATTTGATAATGATACCATCTTCGATTAATTGATTAAGATCATTAAAATCACCTAAATCCAAGAATGTTCGAAGACTGCTCATATATTTGACATTGATCACACATTCGTCGAGAAATGAAGAAGATTTAAGTAATGAATCAACACAAAGTTTAACACCATGTTCATTTGTCTGAAAAGTAAAAATCGGGTAAAATTTAACTTGAAGGAAAAAAATATCATAAAATATAAATACCAATTCAACGTCATGAATGAATATTCCAAATCTGTTCAATATCGATTCAATGGTATAATAAGCCAATTTATTTGGATTAGTTTCTATGCAAAGCATATATCCTTCAGGAAAACAAATGGAAAAATTTATCACTCTTTCTATTCGAATATCGGTCATGACTAGAGATGAAATGTTTCTAGTTGGTTCGATTTCCTAGATTTGAAAAATTAGTATTTATCTCAATATAATTACTAAATTACCTGATTATCTCCAATGGCAATGATTTTAAAACAATAATTTTGCATCGATCTTTTAATCAATAGATTTTCAATTACTGAACCAATTATTGATTGTTGTATGATCGAAACAAATTCATATGATCCATCAGGCATGATTACTTTGATGAATTGATGATTTGACCATCTTCTTGCTAATATGGGTGAATTTTTGATTCGAGATAATTGATTATTATCACAAAATATCGGTCCTGTTCTACGATAGTGAATAGAATCCTCAGCTGGCTCATATATAGGAATCGATTTTCTTTTACGATTTGATAATGATCGATTCTCTATTGTTAAAGATGATTGAAGATTTCGATATTCCGTAGTTTGCATAAATCGTTGATATGAATCATTTTCCATCAATTCATAAACATGTTTGGCTGCTTTATCAAAAATATTGTTTGATGGATTATTAAGATTAGATCGAATCATTTTCAATGTATTCGAATCAATGTTAACAGTTTTTGAACCATTCAACGAAATATATTTGGAATAAATTTCTCTAGATAATTTTTTAATCTGATGAAAAACAATTGAAATAATAAAATACTATGGCAATAAATATCGTACAAACCAATTTAACATCGGAAATATTTTTCAATCGTTGACATTCAAGCCAAAATTCCAAATTTTCTTCACTAAATTCTTTGCGAAGAAATTCCATGAATAATTTTTGACCATTTTCATATCTTAACACTTGATCCAATTCCATTTTGTCAGGTAAATTTTTTCACCGATCCAAATGCGAGTGGCCGCGGTTGGAACTAAAAGACCGTTGTAAAATTTAAATGAAACTCAATACGCATGCGTACAATATATTGATTTATGAAATGAATATATTTTTTTTTTATTTAAAAAACTTGTTTATTAAATAATTTACGTAAAAATCATTCTGTTAAATAAATACGAAATTGTACAATAAATTTATAAAGGCAGGTTTGTCTTTTTATAGGAGGTTTTGATTGTCTTAGCAATGTTTGTCAAAAGATTTTAATAGTTTTCAATACGAATATATTCTTATTTGCTGGCAATCGAATTGAACATTTGACGTATTTCCTTATCATAGAATTGATAAACATTTTTACGTTTTAATTTGAATGCAGCTGTCAATAAATGATTATCTGGTGTCCATTCTTCTGAACAAAGATGAATTCTAGTAGGAATCTCTTTCGATTTTAAACCAGCTCTTTGTCCCGTTTCTTTTATCGATGCATGTACAATGGTTATAATTTCTTCATCTTGACATCGTTCAGGGTGACTTAATTGATTTTTGTTCAAACTTTTTGCTAATTCTTTAACAATTTTACGATTTGGTGTAATTAATGCGACTAAATCGTTAGAAAACATTTCTGTACAAATGCAAATGTTTTCCACATAACGTGATGAACGTAATCCGGTCTCGATCTATAATTATCAAAATTAAAATTATCAGAATTTTTGACAACGATTTGTGTTACCTTTCCAAGAGACACGTATTCACCATTGGCCAATTTTGCCAGATCCTTTTTCCGATCAATAATTTTCAATCGTCCAGTGTTCGGATCAATTTCACCAATATCCCCCGTATAAAACCACTGTATACCATTTTCATCACGATAAAAACTTTCTTTTGTTTCTTCTGGCATTTGAAAATAACCGGAAGCAACCATATCACCACCAATGACAATTTCTCCTCGTTGATTAGGTTTATCCTGTGTTGTGTAACCGCCTTCTTCCCAATCCACTAATTTACCATAAACCATATCAGATGGAACACCAACTGTACCAAGTGTTAGATCCCATGGTGATTTTACGTAAACACCGCCACATGTTTCGGTACAACCAAAACCTATGATTGGAAAAAATAAATAAAAATTATTATTTCAAAAGATTTCATGATCAGAATGTACCATTGGTCATGTGAATATTTAAAGCAGCTCTGCTAAATTTTTCAATCGATGTGTGTAATGCCGCACCACCTACACCGATCATACTGATTTTGCCTCCAAATTCTTCTTTAATTTTTTGACAAACTAGTTTATCAAGAATGGGTGTCTGGAATCCCCGATCGATCCAACGATTTTTATACTCCATAAAATATGTAAACAATGGTGCTGCTAGAAATCCACCACGATTTAGTTGAGCATAAATTTCTTTCTGAAATCTTTCCAATATTAACGGCACGACAACAAAAAAATCCGGTTTGATTAGCCTCAAATCACCTATTTGTCCGGGTACATGAGCTGGCGATGAATTTAATAATGTAAATGGTGTGGCAAAACCAATTTTTGTTCCATCTATAGAATAGAAATTTTTATCGCAAAGTTTCTTTCAGATATGATCATGTACTCACTGAGAAATAAAAGGATATTGAATACATAACCATAAATATGACTTAAAGGAAGAAATGATGCCATCGTCATTTCGTCCACGTTGACATCTATATGTTCAAAAAAGGTAGTGATACTTTGTATACTGGACAGTAACATTCGATGATTGATCATCACAGCTTTTGGAAGACTGGTCGTTCCTGAGGTATACATTATTAACACTAAATCTTCTGGATCGGGTAATTTAAATTCGATAGGAGCCATTTTGGCACCTTTTTCAGTCATATCATTAAAAGGCGTAACTTTTATTCTTGCCGGTATTTTAATGTCTTCGACACGTGGAAGAGGTGGAGCATTTTTTGGCCGTGGGTAATAGATAATATGCTCAACATTAGGTATTCGATCCGTATAAGTGAGCATTTTTTCTTTCAATTCTTCCGTTGTGATCACATATTTTGCTTTTGTTTGATTGATACCATAAATAACACCAGAATCACCAAGATTGGCAAACAATGTTACTGTTACAGCACTTAATTTGGCCAAAGCCATGGAAGTGAAAAACCAATCGGGTGACGTTTCAGCATAGATAACAACATTATCACCTTTTTGTACGCCAAAACTATGTAAACCTTTGGCAATATTTTCCACACGATCCAATACTTCACCAACAGTCATCCATTTATATTGATCATCAAGAACAATTCTTTTCAAAATTTTGCCATCAATTGTGATTGGTAAACCTAAGAAAGGATGGATGGGTGAAAATAGATTAATATGGCTGAATTTTAAATGGCTAACCTTCTTCGTCGAATGAGATTTTTTCATCCAAAATTTCCCGAACACCGACTGATAAACGTGAACGATCCAAAAATTTCATTGCTTCTAAATATGTAGAACATTGTAACACAGCTTTAGTACCAGGTGGTCCTTTACGAGTCCATACAACCGAACCAGGTGTTTTCGATATCAATTGAGCTTGTATTTTATTAGAAAGTTTAAGTCGTTGCCATGGTCGTTGATAAATAGCATAGAATGGTAAAGTCAATGCTGTATATGTATTAACAAGCAATTTTGTATGGAATAATGTTATATTCATGAGAATTTTCGACATCATCTTGAATCCGGAAGATGTTTTTTTGTTGTTGTCGATCAATTGATGATCAAATTATTATTTTCTTCAAGTGTTATTACTTAATTTATCACTTGTACATTTGAAGTATCGATATTCTATGTTGATTATTTGTTGATTTCAGAAAAAAAACGACAAACAATTCTGATATAATTCAACGTCGGTAACGAATGTACCTAGATATACCGAAAAAGACAAAACAAAACAAATCGAAATGGTTCTTTTAAAACATTGCGCAAGATTTATTTTTTTTACGTTCATATCTGTTATATATGGTTAAGATTCACCTACTTTTTTTTCTTCCCCTTCTTTTTTGTTGTTTGTAAAAGTTATGGTTAGAATTTTATTTCACTTATTCGAATAATGATGATTGTAGAAGATATATTGCATCAACGAAATGTAGAAGTAATGTGAATGACGTTTTCAAACTGTTTTGATTCGAATAAGAATTATTATCAAATGATGAACACTAAGAATAGAATCGCACGAATGATCATACATTCATCATAAACTTGGAATATTTTTAAGTAAATTCATCTGGTTGGGTACAAAAAAAAACAAACGGTTATCATCCATTATTTTGGAAGAATATTGTTCGTAAAATACACACACATAAACAAAGAATGAAAGATTTTGTTTTTTTTACTGTATCGACATATAAATGTGATTTATAATTATATATGATCAGATTAAATTTACTTTGTAGATCAGATGACTTGGCAGAAAACAAATTACAAACATTGAAAGAGATATAAATTGGAAATATAAAAAAATGAATGATGGCCAATCCTATTTCATCAATGATTATTATCAGATAATAAATAATGTCTGTTATTTATTGCAATTCTTAAACATTGTAAAAAAGTGATGATACAAAAAAAACACCAAAAAATTATTATAATTATAAAAAAATTAATTCTTTGTAAAAAAACCTTTACACAAACGCATAAAAGTAGCACAATATATAGTATGTCAACAAAAAGGATGATGACCCGTTTTTTTTTTGTTTTGGTCTCATGAATCGAATTCTATTTGCACACCATTTATACACAGAATACGGATACGGATAGAATTATCATTTCAATACTATATAGAATATTAATATGAGTGTAGGTGTGTGTTGAAATAGAATTCGAACAATTTCACACAAAACATACCACTTCTTTTTTTTTTGATAAAAATTCGAATATTCGTCAAAATTTATTTAAGAATAAAAAAAAGATTGGATATAATTTGATAAGCACATTTGTTAACTTTTTGATGCAAACATTTAAAATGTTAATGTTTAAAAATAAAATGACTACTGGGTCAATGTTTAACAAAATGAACGATAATGAACATCGTCGTAAGTCAATGTTAATGTGTCACAAGATCAAACAAGGATCAAAAGGCATTTGATTCAAAACATGCTGATCTAATGATCAAGTTAAAAAAAATCAAAAAAAAGAGAAATGACCTGCGTGATAATATCGAATAGCAAATGGTAAAAAGGCGGCAAAACACGAATTGATACTTACTTACAACTCGTATAAAACTTGAATATAACACACACACCATACCTGTCCAATTAAAGCAAAACGTCAAACTTGATCTTGCTGATTTAGATATTGCTGTAGAAAAAAAACAGAAATTTTGTTCATTTTTTCAAGTTATTTAGAAAATTTTTTTTATTCCGAATGAATGATCTGAATCTCTGGATGTGAATGTGTGCATATGGTTTGTTAATGATTGATTGATATTCATAGATGGGTTTATGATAATCAAACAATTATTTTTATGAAAATTTTAATCAAAAAAGAATGAGAAAAAATCATTTTTTTTTTG